>Ga0214544_1000196_pt1 | contig 96115 bp, 48 predicted proteins | sample CNSS3metaG_FD_160074 | JGI IMG/M metagenome (GOLD analysis project Ga0214544, IMG submission 160074) | Root nodule microbial communities from cowpea collected in UCLA plant growth center, Los Angeles, California, USA - CNSS3 | ecosystem: Host-associated > Plants > Roots > Nodule | place: USA...
AAAAAAAAAAAAAAAAAACAAGAAGGTAACGAACCTGAATAGGTTTGGGACCGTACTTGAAAAGAACTCCTCGGAACTGATTTCTGCGGACGACGGGGCCGCCGGTGTCGGTTGAGGCAGCGACGGCGGAGGAGTTTGTGGACATTTTCAAACTGCTTGAACGACCGGGTCGAACGATTCCGAAGAACCAGGACGAAGAGGAAGAGGAGGAGGAAGAAGTGAGAGAAGGATTCATTGGCGCGTGAGCGGGTCCGTTAGATTATAGCCATGATGTGATGGTACTACACCTACTGTGGTATCGGGATTCGAGAACCAAAACGGAAGATCCCTCCAAGTTCCACATCATGACAGAGCAGGTTACCGGTTACGTTTACAGAGTTTGGATCAGAAAATGTCACCGGCTCGCGACCGCGTACTTCTCACGCGCGTGTAAATCTTGCGGAGTATGATTGCTGCTGCCGGTTACTCTTACCCGGTGGCTGAACTGTCTTCTTAGAAAATAATAATAAACACATTTCAATGATAAAAAAAAGGACTTTATTTGAACTTACAAACTTTTAAAATGAAATAATAATAAACAAATTTCAGTGATAAAAAAAAAGGACTTTATTTAAACTTACAACCTTTAAAATGAAATTTTGCTTCAGTTAAGACAAATAAAACAATAAATTGAAATTTTGCTCCTTTCTTTTCGTTTTCTATTATTAGAAGAAAAATGTGACAATTTGTTAATGGGTTAAACAGAATTTGATACCTTAAATCAGTTATATTAAAATTTGTACTTCTAAACTTTTTTTTTTCAATAATTAACAAATATGCTAATTTGATTCTCATAATTATTCTTCGGTTATTGTTATTATTGTTATTACATGGGAGATGTATATAATATAATATGGCCTACTTAGTAGTTTTTATCTTATAAGTAGTTATCAAATATTATTTTGATAGTTATTTCACAACTAAAAATATAGGTAAAAGAAAGTGAAAAGTCTTGTTCACAAGTCATATAAAAAACACAAAACCTTCGAACAAATTAGGATGAGTGCGGTCAAAGAAAACATAATGATAATTTTCTCTTCATTACAAATATAACAAATTCATGGGTATTTGAAGAAGTAGACCCTTCCTAGAGTAAGTTTTTTTTTTTTTTTTTGTTTAATGAAGATTTCTATTGAGTTTTGGGCATTTGTGAGGACTCAAATGTCGACCACGTCATTGTTGAAGAATTTTGTTTAAGATGAAGTTATGCAATTGCTATGGTGAGTGCAAATAATAAACGTATGAGATGTTGGATTGGATCTAAGACCACTCATTAAGAATATGTTCATTTGGATCAAGTCAGATTTAATCTAATTATAAATGACATCGAACTCAATATAATTAGATTGAATTAACTCAAGATATATCAGGGAATAAGCCAACCCAAAAAGTATAACTTTTGTTTCCCTTTCATGTAACTTCTCTTTTTCTCCTGAAAAATGTATTTGTCTATTTGTATTTTAGTTCAAAAACAAAAGAAATGTGTTGGACCTGTTTCAATCTTTTTAAAATAAAAAAATATATATATTTCTGATATATTTGTGTATAGCGAAAAAGTTTTTCGTACAGTTGTGGATTTATCTTATATATAATGACAATATTTTATTACGTAAGGGTGCTGTTTATTTTATCTATTGCGAGTGCACATGCTAATATATATCTTGTATATATAACAGAAATATTTCTGAGGGTATTTCTGAAAAAAAAAAAAAGAGAGAATGGCAAAGCCCACACAAAGATGTAGGTAGTTACAACAAAAATACAAAAAACAGCTCAAGCCCAAAGTTTCATTTGGGTTGTATTTTTTGGGTAAGAGGTTGAGTATTCTAAATAGTTGTTGGAAAAAGGGGATTTTATATCTTTATTTATTTTGTAAATGCTTAACTGTTTTGAGTTATGACTTTGATTGATGTAAAATATTTGTACAATACTTTTTCTCATTTATTAATTTTAATATTAATATAACGGTTACATTTATTTATTCTCATCTGCCGTGAGAGTTATACTTATTTGAAACGTTCAGTATATATATCTAATTTATTAGGGTAACAGATAATTAATTATTCATGAACCTATTACTAATAAAATTATTTTATTTTTCTTTTAACTACTTACCTAACTTTCTCTTCATCTTTTTTGCCACACAAAACTAAAGTGTGATTGAAACGGCGACATAAATAAACAGTAGAAGTAGGATAAAAAAAAATGAAAAATAATAAACTTTGGTTGGCCTGCTTTGCAACAATGGTTCAGAAAGTGAAGGCAAAGAAGCAACAGAATTGTCTCCTCATAACCAGGAAGAAGTGTTGTTTGCTTGAATAAAAGGAAACAAGTTGTGATATTCAGAAACATACCAATCAGAAAATATAATATTGGACTTTAACAAGAATTTAAATAAATTTAAGAACGATCGTGCCATGTTATAAATGGCTGTTTTAAAATGAATGAAGTATAAACTCTGAAAATTTATATCATAAGGAAAGTTTAACCATCAAATCAAATCCACTATATTTATATCATGGCATTCCAACCTGTTAACATATTCTCTCTCATGATATCTGATATTAAGTTGAACCTCGTAAACATCTTCACAATCATATTTTTTTCCTATTACCATTTTCCTTTTTTTATGAAAATGATTTATAACTATTGGAAAAATATCAAAATTAACATATAAACAAAAAACAAACATAAACAAAACTCAAATCTTTCTTAAATAAATATTATGTATAAAATGGAGAAAGGAGAAACTAATAAAAGACACCAAAACTTTTATGTATTTCACTAATAATCTATAACTATATATATAAAGAGGATTCTCTCTTTTGTATCACATTTCATAATTTCAACTTTATCCTTTACAATATAATTATTTGTTAAATTTTTAAAAATTAATGGTTACTTTTACAAGTTTTTATAAAACTATTTACACTTATTTTCTTCTTCTTCTTTTCTTCTATTTATCAACAGTTATTTTCTCATATTTTTTTTCATACATTTCACTTTATTTTTTATAAATATAATTTGATTTTGTTTATTAACTTAATAACATTACAATATCATCCATTACTAATATAATTTCATGCATATTAAAAAAATGCATACACACATACGCGATATTGTCTGTGTTTATACTAGTAATAATTAATGGATATACCACACATTCTTTTGAAGATTCTAAGGATTAACAGAACATGCTATTTCTGATGACTTCTTTTTTTTCCTCACCAGAAACACTCACAATTTCTATCTTACATAATGGGTTGAATCCATAAAAAATATCTCCTTTAAAACTATTAAAACAACAATAATCATAGCAAGAAACAAAATTCTTTTTATTTTTCTATAACATGAGCGACATAACTTTTCTTTTTTTCATGGTGGTAATCATCCTTTAATTTATCGTGAATACATGTTTTTCTCTTCTTCTATTAAAATACAATAGAAGCAATATAAAAATTTAACAATATAAGTTATAACTAATGTCAAATGGGTATAAACATCACCCTATTAAGATATTTAATAAAATTTATAAAAGATTTAAAATTATTATGGCATTAAAAGCGATTATTTAAACATCAATTCAACATCACCCTATATTTATCTTACTACTTTTTCCACTTCAATTCAACATTAATCAAGTTACAATAGGTGGGCAGCTCATAAATTAAGGAGAATTCCTTGAAATCTTTTTTATCTATATATTCCTCATCAACTGAACATGTATTACAAAAATTTAATAAACATACACATATATACGTATTTTTCTTTACTTAAATTTGTTTAGCTGATATAAAAAGAGTATATGTATTGAAGCAGCTAAACTTGGAAGTTGAAAAAGAAGTTTTTCTGAGACAGACACAGATGATGGAAGGTTAAATTAAGATAATCCTATTAGTTTCAGAATTAAGAACACAGAAGCTTCCATAAACTTACAAAACACTTAGGAAAATATGTGTATACGTACAATTATGGTGATGAGTTATATAAAAGTATAAAGTTCAAACACACTTTGGTGGTGGTGGTGGTGGAAGTTTCTTCCGCCGCTCCCTTAAAAATGATATCACGCATATGAATATGCATTGTTATAATTATTATTATTATAAGTTGGTCAAAGTATGTTATATAATGTGCATTCCACCATTGCTTATGGACCGCAAACCTAACTCATCTTATTTATTCTTCTGTCCAAACAAGATTTAACAAAATACTACAGACACACATACCTACCTCATTTCAGTGTGTGATGCCTATATTAGGTAAACTTTGCTTTGTATTCTTTAGGGAAAATATTCATAGATACTAATATCTAGTTAACAACTACAAGACAAATAAAATTTTGGTTTAATTACTCGGATGATATTCACTCTCGTTCAGTCAGTTTGGTACATGCTTTTAAAAATATGTCAATCTAGTTTTAACTTTTGAAAAAATATCTTAATCAGGTTCCTTTCAAACAAAAATTGCTAAAGTTATTTACTTTTACCTCTAAATTTTAATATAAATATTAATACTTAATTTTATAAGTCATTTTAAATATCAATACCGTTAACGATGTTAATAATTTTTTGCTAGAAATGACCTGATTGAGACATATTTTCAAAAATTAAGACTCAATTGACACATTTTTAAAAGTGAGTACCAAATTGACACATATAAACAAAAGTGTGTACTATCCGACTAATTAAATCTAAAATTTTCTTTATAAAACATACGGATTTCTTCAATTTTTTGTGTAAGCCACAGCAGTATCTATGTTTTCGCTAATATAAATAAGTAGAATAGATTGATAAGAAAAAGAGAGAGAAAAAAAAACATGATAAAGAAGAAGAGATTGGTCTGTATTTAGGAAACCTTCTCATTTTCAGAAAAAAATAAATAAAAAAAAAGACTAAGATGGTCTTCCTACTATTAACGATGAAAATAAAATACAGTAAATAATGTTGACATAATAATCAGCTTCACCACCTAGTTTTCTACACAACACTGCCGCTCCAGGAGTTGCCGTTGACATTATGTATATTTTTTCAATTTGACCCCTTAGGTTTAGGACAAGAGATGCATAAGTATAATATATTATGTACATGGTTATGTTTATTTCAAAGATAATAGAATATCATATATTCTCAAATATGTATTTAATAATGTATAATTATTTCTTTTAAAATATACTAAACTTATAATTGCATTGTGGAGATGCAAATTAAAAGTACCTTTCTTGAATGTTGTTACAATAAAAAATCATAAATCTTTATCCATATTAACATTTCATAAATTGATATAGTATCAAAGACACATATCAACAGTAGGATTATCGATAAACTTAATTTTTAAGATATTATCCGAATGTTTCTATTTTAACAATAATTTTTTATATTAATCGCGGTTGCGAATATATATATATATATATATATATATATATATATATATATAATTATTAATTTTTTTTTTCTTTGAACAATCTATTTTTCATCCTGTCGGTCAACTGTTGTTCAAAATTTATAAAATTTACTCATATGATTAAGGTATTTTTCTTTTTATTATAATCTTGATTACATTCTTTTTTTTCCTTTTGTGATTTCTTTCAAATACTGTATTTTATTTAAGGAAACACAACTATCAATTTCATTAAATAAAATAATTTATAGGACAAATATTAAATTGTTTCTATTTATTTTAAATATTTTTATTTATTTTTTATTTTTTACATTTTATTTAATGTTCGTTACGATTTTTATTTCTCTTGTAAAAAAATTATTTAATTAATATTTAAAACAATAAGCGGGTGGCATACTCATTATTTTATGGAAAAAGTGAATAAAACAAAAATTTCATGAAGATAAGATAAGATAAATTTTCATTTCAAGAATGAAAATGAGATAGTTAAGTTGGTACAAGCGACTTATTAGTAGTCTTTTGTTGATGGTCCACTTTTTTACCCACATTTTTTTTTAATATTTTATTAATGTGTAAATTGGTTGTATGTTGAATATGACAAAATATTTTCATTCATTATTTTATTAACATGTATCTATACAAATACATATTTATATCTTATATTAGAGTATATTTCCTATTTACTTGTAGTTAATAATAAATCATTAGTCTTTAAGTTTTTTTTTTCACTAACAATATATCTTTATGTTTTTTAAAAATACTCAAATTTAAAAGTAAAAAATTACATTATTTAAATTGTTTTCTTCTTCTTAAAATTTATACAACTCAGCCCATGGACTTAGAAACTCACAGTTTTGCGAGACAAACCAAACTTACTAATCCACAAATTTTACATAGATCACTCATTTCAACCAATTTTTGTAAGACAAATCAAAAATCAGCCAAAAGAAATTGGATCAACCCATATTATCATAAAATAAATTTTGTTATAGTTTATCATATGAAATTACATATTATTTTTAGTCGTAATCAATAAACTCTCCTTATAAAAATAAAAGTACTTACAATACTATAATATAAGACTCATCGAGAAGCGCAATAACAATGATATTATGACTTCTATTTTCTTTTTATTCACATTCTTGACTTCTTGACGTAACTTAGTGTTAGTCATTGATTAATGTACCACTATCTCTTCCTTTGAAATAATCAATTATTCATACTAAAACACGTCAGAAAATAAAGAATGGGAGTAGAAAAATGTGAGTCATAGAATGTTGCGAGATTTCATTTTTCTCTATAACTCTACTACCAAAAAAGGGTGTTCCAAAAATTAACTATTTTTTAAAATTATCTATAGATTTTTTAAGTTATTTATTTAATAATTATGATTTAAATAATTACAAAATAATAACTTTTTAAAAGAATAAATTCTTAAAACTTTGAAAAAAAAAATTCAAATTCACTAAAATGAAAAATAATCGCACGATAAACTTTGATATAGTTAAATGTAATTGGAAACAAGATTTAATAGAGTTAAATGTATTTGCAAAAAAGTGATTTAATAGAGTGTTGTGAGTGGGATCTCTTCCTTTGATCACAATATATATAGTGTAGGATGGGGTGGCATATATGTCTCATTATGGTGGTGGTACAAAAGGGTGTTCAAACAATTTTTAATACTCAAGTCAATGTTACTTATAATGGTAATATATATGCTCCAAAAATTGATCTCAAGATTTGTATGATGATTTTGATTGTGATTTTAAAGATGGTGGAGATTATGAATTTGAAGATTTTTGTAGATTTGAAGAATGTTCGTGGTTCATACTATGCAAATATTCAAGGATGAAATAATTGGCTTTGACCCAAATTCTTTATTTGCATATTGTTACCCATACACACTTTTCCGTTTTATTAATCATTAGATGCATTTTTGTAATCAAGATTGACAAACATGTCCTACATTGCATAAATATAACACGAATAATGGAAATATAAAATATAAAAAATTAATTGAATTGTTAAAAAAAAAACTATTGATAATATTTAAAATATAAATTAAAGCTATTTTAACAATTTCATTTAAAAAAAACTTAAAAGAATCATTTAATTAATAGATTTTTTTTATAATAGTCTGTAAATTTTCTATGGTTTTAATTGAGAATAAGTGAACAAACTCTAACCCTAAGAAAACTTGTATGGATTTATTTTTAGCAAAAGGTTTGCGTAACTGAGATATGGAAGAGAAATTTACTGTTAATAAGAAACTAAAAGCCCCAATAACTAGTATAAATATTAACAAAGTATAATAATGTCATCAAGGGTCGATTGGTTCACCACCAAGTCATGGAATCAAGTCGTTATTGTCGCAATAAATATAACGTTAAGAGGAAAACATTTGGTCAAGATGAGCAAACACCTAGAGAGGAAAAAAAAAAAAAAAAAAAAAAAAAATATATATATATATATATATATATATATATATATATATATATATATATATATAATTGTTAGAAACAAGACAATAAAAAAATAATAAAGGAGAAAAAATTAATAACACAAGACTTTAACATAATTTAGTATATAATTTGTATGCTTACGTCCACGATTATATTAGAAAATATTTTATTTTTATGTGTATTTCAAATTGTACATAGGATTGCTTATATAACAAAATACAATACTAAAAGACTAAATCAATCACCATAATACTAACAATAATGTTAGAAGAAAAGAAAGATACTAAATGTTAATGAAATATATATATATATATATATATATATATATATATATATGTATATATATATATTTTGTTAGGAATCCAAGTGTGAGTCTAAGTCTCACATTGACTAGAAATGAGAAAGTAGAACATTATATAAGAATAAAGACTCATGAACCCATTGTCTTAAGGTTTTGGGTTGAGAGTGGTGTCAATGTTTTATGTGGTTGGGCTCGGGTCTCATTGATATTGTATCTCCTCAGTAAAACTTCCTCCATATAAATCTACCAAGTGATATTAGAGCCGATAGTGATTTTTTTATTGTAACAAATGTGCAAATGTGTGTATCAATCTATTCTTAATTGGTTGAAGAGAAAAAATTGTGGCCGATAGGGCACCACTTTGGCAAGCTTCATCTGCATAAGCCATTGAACCATATACTAACAAATTTATATGACTAATCCTGTTGATTAACATATTATGAAGGCGTTGACAAGAACATGTATATATATATAAATAGACACATCTAACAACATCTGAAGATTCGTTTAAATTATTAATGATATAGCACTGGTATTACTGTAGCAGCAGAATTAATACATTAATTGCAGCAGAAAACTGGAGTAGCAGGAAATGGTTTTGAAGCACAAATATTGTGTTTTAGTGAGTTCTATGATATATTTTATAAGGTTGTGTTGAAGCAGCATATATATGATGTTAGTGTGAATATTTTATGCAGAGAAGATGATGAAGAGATGTTAAATAAAATGGAACACTAGCTAGGACGAATGCACTCAACAAATGTGGGGTCCTTGGGAATCAAAACCTGAAAGAAAGTGGCTTAAATATCAAGAAACAACACTGTAATAATATATTCATTAATGTGTTGATGCCCCTTAAAAGTCTTTCATTATTATTATATCATATTTATAATGGGTTTCTGCACGGGTTCATCACTTTGTGGTTATCATATCAACTCAATTTTAACCAGATTTATGAAATCTCATATAATTGACTTTATCATTGCCCATGATTGCCTTTCGATGCTACTTTTCTTTTGCACCCAGGCCCTACAATTTATATATATTTCTACAACTAACAACATCAAAAGTTCCAAACTCCAAATCACTACACTCCTTTTTGATTTGATAGATCTGTGTATTAGTAAAAATACTAGACATCGCGTAATGCTTTTTAATTACAACATTAATCATTGCAAACACAATTTCATATACCTATATCTGCCTTCACTCACTTTTTTTTTTTCCTAGTTCAAATCAAGTTTTGCCTTTATATATATATATATATATATATATATATATATATATATATATATATATATACACATTTTGTGATCATTTTTCTAACACCAAAGGAATATTTTTATTAGTTAATTACTTACCACCATTAATAGCTACAATCAATTCACAGAAATTCAGTTCCTTCATTTCACAATTCATAATTTTTTCCATGCAAAGTATAGTCCAAGTCTACCTGGGCACGTGCGCTATAGAAATTATGATGACAGAGTGGTTTAAAATTGTAAATAAACGTATCAGCTTAAAAGAAAGCATCTAGGAATGTAATATTTATATTTCACGCTCCTAATAAAGTTTAATGATTAATGATTAGTTTTTCTGCATTATGGGCATTTGAATATTCAGGGCAATAATAAGGTTTTTCGTGAATTCTTGAGATGTTAAATTCGTAGTGTGCTTTATCACTATATCAGTGCGATTGCCATATTGAATTTGAAATGAAAAAAAAAAAGAAAGTAACTTTTGATTTAACACATAAAACCCCACCATCAATCATAGTCATTACAAAACAAATCATTCTTTTATATAGAGTGGACAAACAGTGTATCAATAAAAGTACTATTTTTTTTTCTTATTATTTATTAAATTTTATTTTGATTCATATTTTTATAAATAAGCCACCATACGGTTATCTTAAAAAAATAAAAATAAATACAATGACACAAGTAATGTTTTTGTGTTTTCCTTTATATGTAAGGCAATACTCTCACTGTCTTTGCTACAATCTCTGCAATAAAACTCTACAACAAGTTGGTACCGTAGATAATATAAATTATTCTACTTCTAATCATTATTAGCATGGTATATGACCAATTCACTTGAGTGCTTTAGACTATGATGTTGATTTTTTTTTTTATGAATTGTTTAAGCCAAGTAATGGAGATTAGTATGTGACAAGTGTAATCTTTAGTGTTTGTCACTTTGTTCTTATGATTTTAATTACTGGAGCATAATTAAATAGAATTTTAACTCTGTCCTTAAGCTTAAGTGCTCCATTAAGTCGCGAAAAGGGATTCATGCAATTTGTCAATATCAGCTGCCATATCTACATATTTAAAAGCATGCAACTACATATACAATTACCTTAATTTATTTTTAATTACAATTAATGAAAAGTCATTAATCACACTCACCATCAATTAACGATCAGTCAAACTGATTAAGACCAACTTGATATCATAAACTTAAGCAAGTGACCTAGCTGTAGTGTATAATTAAAAGCAAGATAATAATATATAAGGTATGAAGCATGATTAAAAGGTCAAAGCAGAAATATTAAACAACCAAGTGATTGGTTCTCTGAATCTCAGTTAGAAAATCAAAAACCTAATTACATAAAAAGTCAATGTAAAAGTTGGTAGATGTTCATATTATTAAAATGATTACCTAAGTTGGCATAAGGGGTAATTCGAATGTATAAAAAAAAGAAAATATTTATACCATGGGTTATTAGGGTTTCCAAGAATGTTAATTACGAATATCAAACCCACTTCTACATTAGGTTTGAGCTAATTAAACACCCTCTTGATGGTGTTCATGAGACCCTGAAAACAAGCATGCATTTCGGGTAGGTTAAGAAATAAAATCTCAAGAAAGATTACATCCATGGCTATATATCATCAAAATATTAAAATTAAATCAACTTCTTGTGATTGAGCCGATTAGGTTAATTAATTAAATAAGAAAAGGTTGCAAATGCATCACAAAATATCCTCCACAAATGCATATGTTGTCGATACCGACAGAAACCAAGGAATTGAACGCAGCAAATTAAATTTTTTTGTTTCACGATGTTAATACTTCGTATGAAGGTATCCACCAGCTCTTTCATAAAGATAATGCTTTGAAGTAAACAATTTAACAAGTTGCATTCTACCCTCTATAATAATTTGTTTTAAAAAATAATAAAGAAAATGCAATGAAGTCAGACTACTCCATTTAATTTAATATCACAAAGTTTCGATAAAAAAGAAGAAGAAGAAAGTTCTCTTTTGCCACTTATATTTTAAAACAACTGAGTTCACCACCCAAATTATTGAAGTGAAGCTTCTTCGTCCATTCAATATTTTAGAAGGACCTTGTAATTGTCTAGTTCACATATTCCAAAACAAAACAACGTGAAATACATCAAAAGTTACCAACAACTTTGTATTATGTAAAACTGTTCCAATCAAAGTCTACTATGATCCCTCGTTGTTTCGATCCTTTATATGGCATAAGGTGGATTTGTTGGTTTTCTATTTATGAATAAGTTAGTATACATGTGTTATCCTCTACCTCCTCTCATCATTATTCAAGGTTCGAGATGTTTTTTTTTTCCTCCTTCATGGCATGGTGGAGTGGTAGTTTTTTATACTTTTTATACTTTTTTATTTGATTTCTCTCTTTCGTGCCTCCATCTCTTTCTCTCGTTTTATTTTCATCTTAATTTTCACCATCAATTCCTTATTATTTTCAAAATCAAATTGCACTACGGTAAAATTGAAGAGTTAAGGAACATTTTTTACCGATCGATTTCTTTTTTTGAGTAAGTTCATTTTCCCCCTTTTTTTTAAAGCAATTTGTTTCCCTTTTGTATGTGGCTTTTCTACGCTCTAGGCATATCTCTATCTATTAGATATCATAAAATCATGCTTTAATTGTTGATCAAACTCTTCTTTGTGTAGATAGAGTTATTTTAGGCTTTGAAGTTGTATAAGGAAAGAGCAAGATTATGAATCTACTATAAGGTAAGGGAAGCTAATCCTTTAGAAGTTATTAGTTTTCTTGAAATATTGAATCTTGCTTTTAAGATTTAATTTGGGGTATTCATAATTTTATCTTTTTGTAAATAGGTGAGAGACTACCATTCAGTGGCGGATCATCATGGATGCAGGGAGGGGCCTTGGCCCCCCCAAAAATTTTGAAATTCTTTTTATAATAGATATTTTGATTTTTTTATTATAAATATTAGGTATTTTGATTTTATTTTGTTATAAATATTAAATTAAATATTTTATTTCTTTTATAAACATAATAATTAATACTAATAAATAATAAAATATAAAATCAAATATAATAAAGAATAAAGATTAAAAAGATTTATCAAGATATTTTCTATGATTTGTTTTCATTATAGATTGTGTTTTTCATAAATTGTTTTCATATTTCATTCTCATCTGTTTTCTTTTGTTTCTGAAAAGAAAAAGATCTATTATTTTTTCTTTTATTTCTCCTTTATTCTCTTCCATCTTCGAGAAAGAAAAGAAAAAGGTAATTCTTTCGTCTCACTTGATAGTGAAATATTAATTAAATAATTTATTTAATGAGTTTCTTTTATATGTCTATGTCTTGAATTTCCTACAAATTGTTCTCATCTTCCATTCTTACCTATTTTCTTTTCTTTGGAAGAGAAAAAGATAAATTATTTTTGCTTTCATCTCTCAATTGTTCTCTTCCATTCGAAAAAATAAAGAAGAATGTAATTCTCTTTTGCCTCACTTGATAGTGAAATATTAGTTTAATAATTTATTTAATGAGCCTCTTTTATATTAATTTTTTATTTTATTAACATAGAAGAAAAAAATGATTGTATTGTGTGTTTTTTATAATTGAATTTTAAGTGTGATTCGATTATCATCGAATTTTCTTTTGGTATTTATGTCTCTCAATTTTTTATTAGATTATGATAAATCATTTTTTAGTATTATTTTTTTAAAATAGGTATATTGATGAAGAATAAAGGAATAAATTATTTAAATAGGTATATTGATAAATCATTTTTGGTATTTATGTCTCTCAATTTTCTTCGTATACTTCATTTTTTATTGTGTTAGTGACAATAATGAAATGTATAAATTTTGGATGTATTATTTGGGCACCCCCAACAATGTTGGTCAAGATCCGCCACTGCTACCATTGATAAGCAATTACAAGAGTTAAAGTGTATATTTAATGAGCAAGCAATGAAGTTATTAATTGTAAACTCTGTTTTGGATCCTAAGGATGCTTATAAAGCTTTTAATATTGATAAAATTTGCACTCTTGTCGACAAATATTATCCTATGGATTTCAATGAGCAAGAGAAGATTAATTTGAATTTTCAAGTTCAACAATTCATTATTGATGCTCGTCAAGATTCAAATTTGAAGAATTTATCAACAATGCAAGAGTTATATTTGGCAACTGAAAGATATTTTTCTGCAATGAAAATAATCAAGAATAAGTTGAGAAATAAGACGGAGGCTGAATTTTTAGCAAGCACTATGATAATCTATATTGAAAAAGGGATATTGCAACTAGCTTCGATTCTCATTCAATTATTGAAGATTTTGAGTCATTGAAAGAGTGTAGAGGAGCAGTTTGACTAAAGGTAACTTTTGTTTTGTTTTTTATATATTATTGTTAGGGATGTCAACGGGGCGGGTAGGGTACGGGTAGTAGCTCCCCCGTACCCTACCCGCTAAATAAATATCAGCCCCGTACTCGTACTCATATTCGTCGGGTATCCGTTATGCGGGTATCCGCCTATTTTTTTCATATCCGCGGGTATTTGCAAAATTATTTAAAAAATAAATATTTAATCATAAATTCAAATAAAATAAAATAAAATAAAATACATCACTGTCATAAATTTTAAATAAAGTTCAAATAAACTCAAGTTGATACAAGTCCAAATAATTGTAAAAGTAAATATGAAATGACGTTCAATACAATGAAAATTATTTAGTTAGTGTTTTGATCAACAAATCAACTTTCTCCGATTAATTCTAAAAAATAAACAAAATAAAAAAATAATAAATCTCAATTGCCACGTGCTAAGTATTCTTATTTTGATTCCATCATTTGGCAACAAGCATACCATAAACGTCATTGTCTATATAAGGTTACTTTGATGTATATTCTCAATTTCAAATAAAGGGAAGAGAAGAATGTCAAGGGATGTAAGTTTAGCGGGTACGGGTATCCACGGGTACGGATACTATGATACCCGTACCCGCCCCGTTAACATACGGGTATCAAAAATACCCGTACCCGCGGGTAGCGGGTATCCATTTTTAATATCCATTTTCTACCCGTTGCGGGTTTTATCCGCGGATACCCGCGGGTACGGATTTTTTTGACATCCCTAATTATTGTTGATGATAAACTTTATGTTACTCTTTCATATATATTATTGTTATATTGTTTGAATTCTATTGTCATGAAAGCTTATTTTGAATAAAAAAAATGATGTAAAGAAATTATTATTTTTTAATTAAAAAAAAATTATATATAACAAATATAATTTGGTCCCCCTACCATTTTTGGTCAAGTTCCGCCACTGAAGATCCTCTCATTCTTGTACTTATGTTTTTTGGATTTGCATAAGTATTATTCATGCAAATGGAAAGTGACTTGAAAACGTATTTGAATTTGCTTGTTTGCGCTGATTTGCGAGTGTGGATTTACAGATGAGTTGTAAAATTTGACACTCTCTAAAATGAAAAGATATGTAGAGAAAGCCAAATTATCGTATTAAAATTACTTTATTGTCCATTTCTTTTAACAATTTAATTTACTTATATTTATTATATTTATTAGTTTCTTTCTTTCCCGTGAAATTATGCAGGAAAGATTCCTGGCTGCACACCCTACATAAGTTCCTACATGTTACATGCATATAATAATTAGTATTATATAATAAAATATATATATATATATATATAATAATTATATATTAATTATATGAATATTGATAAAACTGTATATTATATATATATATATAATTTTAATTTTAATTATTTTAATAATTAGTATTATATAATAATAAAAATTAATATTATTATTGAAATAAATATCTTTTGTAAAGGAATTAATTATAAAAAATAAAATAAATTTAAATAAATGTGGAGATATAAATTAAATAGTCTATATTATAAATTATTTTTAAGTTATCATTGAGAATAATAATAATTTATTTTAAGTTATTAATGATATCAATAAATTATATTTTTCTAATTTTAAATAACATTTTTAATTTTATTTTAATATCATTTCTTCTATTTACATTGAAGGATAAAATGACAATCTTACAATTTACTCTACTAAAAATTATAATTTATTAAATTTTATCTATCACATCATACACAAATTTTCATAAATTTTTTCACTCATATCCACTCAAATCATACCATCTTTCCTTTAATTCAAAGAGCTTCATCTTTACCTACAAATCAATTCAAATCATCGCAAACTCACTCCCTCAAATTGACACCCCAATCCAAGCACAACATTAAGGTAGTTTGAGAATAAATGAGGTAGTAAATGCACAAGCAATAATGAAACATTCATATATTATTAATGTGATTGTTATTTGTATTCTCAACATTACTTGCCCTTCACTTTTTCTGGCCAGGGGTGGTTTAAGGCTTTGGAAGGCGTAGAGCAAACTTTAAAAATGAGATTTTTTATTTAAAATTTATTTTCTGAGTTTTTTAATGCAAATTTTTTTATTAAATTATCATAATTAATTTCATTTAATTCTTTTTAATAGTCTTTTTTTATAATTTTGACATATTATATCCCTTATTAATAAATAAATAAATATATATATATATATATATATATATATATATTAATAAGAAAATGGTATAATAAATTATGTAATTGAATAAATATAAAAAAAATGTGAGAGAAATAAATGTAGAAGAATTAAAATGGATAAAGATTATATAAAGAACAATATAATTGAAAAAGGAATTGTGGGGCAATTGACTCCACAATCATACAATTATGTCCAACATTGTTTATAGGGATGACAAAGTGGGTCAGAACTGTCGGGCCGGCCCGCCAGCCCGTCCATAAAAGGCGGGCCGGGTTGAAATTTCCAACCCATATTATATAAATAAATTTATATATATAAAATAAATTTATAAACAAAATTTTAATAAAAAGTTAAAAAAATTTAAAAAAAATTTAAAAAAAGTAAAAAAAAAGATGGACCAGCACGTGGGTCAGTCCATCGGCCCACCATCCCGCCCGAAGATGGGACGAGTTACAGCTTTCGGCCCGTTTATTGATAACGGACCAACCCGACCCAGCTCGTTTTTTGCGGGTCGGGCCAAAACGGGCCGGACTAGCCCGTTTTGCCACCCCTAATTGTGTATATGACAAACAAACACTTAAATTTTCTAATCATTAGAATCTCATTTTTAATTATTTTAAACTTCAATTTTAAAGTTAATATATAATATTTACGTGTTTTCTAAATATATCTTTTTATAAAATTTATTATTATTATTATTATTATTATTATTATTATTATTTATTAACTTTTAAATTTAAAAATAGCATAATCAGTTATCTATATTTTAAATTCAATAATATACAATATTAGTCATAACAATAAGAAATAGAATATGATAACATACAAAATTAAACCTTTATTTCTTTTGGAAAATATTTATTTTGACTGAGATAATAATTAAAAATAAATCGTAATAAAACAATATTTTTAATAATAAAATACATATAAATTTATCATTAACTTTAAAACTCTTTAAAAATGTTTTCTATTTCATTTTTTTTAACTAAATAATTTATAGTTTCATTTATTTTCCTACCTATTTCCCATCCTTTCTTTTATTTTATTTTTCATCTCTTCACACCTTTTAACTATACAATCTCTAATTTCACCGTCTTTTTCTCTACCAAACAAAACATTATAATTATTGGTATAACTGATGCTGACAAGAAATTTAAAAACAAGTATTTGTTTTTAAACATCACTTTTACCAGATAAATTGAGTTATTTTAAAGTAAATTGACAAAAAGAACAAGTAAAGAGAATTATATCACTAATTTATTAATACGAAACATGTTCACAATCCACCACGTGTAGCTAAGCGTGTTAACTATACAATCTCTAGTTTCACTGTCTTTTTCTCTACTAAACAAAACATTATAATAATTGGTATAACTGATACTGACAATAAATTTAAAAATAAGTAAATAACTTTTTTAAAATATCATTTTGACTAGATAAATTGAGTTACTTATCGATAGGAAAACGTTCAGAATCCACCACGTGTAGCTGCCTAAGCGTGTGCATTTGGTGAAGACTACGAAGGGTTCTGTGCTACGTATCAAGTTTTGGCGTGTGCATAAGGAAAGGGGCAATTTTATTTTAACTTGATTTTAGGGCTACGTTACTCTTGCCACATGCTCAAATTACAGCAATTTCTGCTCTTGGGTTTAACCCACTTAATGTAATTTAGAGGTACATTATCCAAATTAAAACTACAACAAAAACCGTCATCTTTATATTTAATCTTTCTATTTCAGTATATCTAATAAATCTCACATCACTTACAAAAGAGAACTATTACATTCATTTTTTTAGATGACTTTTATGTTGTGTTTGGATTTGGACATGAATGTGTAAGAGTGAATTTGCGTTAATTTATAGATAAAGATAAGTTCTTTTGGATTAAAGGAAATATGATATGATTTGAGTGGATATAGTAAAAAATTTATGAAAAATTATGTGGTCGATAAAATTTAATAAATTATAATTTTTAATAGAGTAAATTATATTATTATAATTTTACCTTTCAATATAAACAGAATAAATGATATTAAAAATAAAGTAAAGAATGTTATTTAAAATTATAAAAATATAATTTATTGATATCATTAATAACTTAAAATAAATTATTATTATAATTTAAAATAATTTATAATATAGACTATTTAATTTATATCTTCATATTTATTTAAACTTACTTTATTTTATATAATTAATTTATTTACAAAAAATATTTATTTGAATAATAATATTAATATTAATAATAATAATAATAATATTATATAATAATAATTATTATAATTATAATAATAATTATTATTAATATTTAAAAAATATTAATTAAATATATTTATATAATAATAATAATAATTATTATTATATATAATATACAGTATTATCATAATATACAAATAATTAATATATAACTATTATATATATTTTATTATATAATAGTAATTATTATTATAATTATAATTATAGTTATTATTAATATACGTATAATTATTATAATATATATACATATAATAATTATTATATATGCTATTTTATATTTATAATATGTTTTATTATTATAATATACATATAATTAATATATTGACCGGCGATGTGAATACTTTTATATGTTAATATGAATATTTTTATAATATGTTATGGATGAGACAATTCAAAAAATATGATTCATTTATTTAAAGAATTTAAAAAATTTTTTTGATATAATTTTAAATTATATCACATTAAAAAGCAATATTCATTAAACCTACGGTAAAAAAGTTATTTCTTGATATAATTTAAAATTATATCACATTAAAAAACAATATTCATTAAACATACGGTGAAAAAGTTATTTGAAATAGCAATTTTTTTAGGCTCAACTTTTATTTTCAATGATTCTTATCCACAACTTTATAGTTTTTAATAAATGTATTTGACGTTGCTTTCAAAATTGCATCTCTAATGAATGAGGGTAAATTTGAATCATGCTGGTACATGGATTCAATAATGAGTAGGTCACGTCTTGATGTAAATTCCACAGAACAAAGAATAAAAAGAAAACACTTACCTTTGTACGGTCATACGATGTTTCCAAGTTTTCAATATAAACTCCATGCCATGTCCCTCCTTTACTTCTGTAGGGTTCATTTCATACTTTAGTAAAAATATTATTCTCACTCTTTAGATAGAGAAAACAAAATCATATATACCGAAGAATCCGAAATAAATTTGACTATATAATCGGTTTGTATTAGATAAGAGGGCGGTTAAATAAAATAAAATAGATAATTGTTTTGAATGGTGAATTAAAATTTTATGATATTCCAACGAATTTAAATTTAAATTTTAATATTTATAAATTTGTAAATATATTTTAAATTTTATTTTTAATATGATATTATTTTATTAAAATTAGGAATAATTTATATTAAATCATAGTCCATTATAATAATAATTATCAAAATTATATATGTCAAATTTTAGTTAAATATTCATTATATTTATATTATTTATTTAAAAAAATTCAAATTTTTTAATTTAGTATAAATTTGCAATTCAAAAAATTCAACCAAATTAAATTTTAATATGAACTTTGTTAATACGATAAATTAAATGATGGAATATAAATTTAGAAATATTAAATTTAGATCATACCCACTTGGATTTGAACGTGACATGACTCTACTTGTGTTAATCCCTATTCATCCTTAATCATATCTTATATATAAAAAAACCTCATTATAAATATTAGCGTACGTGATATTATATTAGTAGATGATGATAATGTAATGTTTTTAAGTTAATATATAAAATAAAATTATATTTATTAAAAATAAAGTAAAATATATCAGAAAAAATGAAAGAATAACTGTTGATAAACAAAGAAAAAAAGAAGAAAAGATGATTTTTTTAAAATTGATATTTTGAGATGTAAATATATATATATAAAAAAGAAGAATCCTTTTTATTTATATATATATATATATATATATATATATATATATATATATATATATAATTTTTTTTTTCTCAATTTCACGATACAAGCTTTTAAATTCATATGTTCAATTTTTCTCTGCTTATTTTTCTTCTCTTAATATTTTCACATTTATTAATCTTTTTGCTCTCTCTTTTTTTCTTCTTATTTTCAAACCATGCGTTTAATGTCGTTGTATTGGTATATAGAAAGAAAATTGAGGAAAAAAAACCCGAAACGAAATAAAAACGAGAAAAATAGATTAAAAATGAGTTGTTTGAAAGAATATATAAAAACAAAAAAACACCGTTTCATTCTCTTACATTTTTTTTAGGATTATGATATGTATGCTCATTTTCAGTCTATTTGAAATGATCTCATTTTATACATAGGGGAGTCATTTATATTTCATTTTCTTTAATTACTCGGATGGTACCTATTTTAATAGAGGTGTTGTAATCTGGTATCCGTTTTTTAAAAAATGTCAATTACATCACAATTTTTGAATTGAAAAAATGTTTCGATTAGGTCCCTTTCAGACATAAATTATTAACGCGTTAACGGCGTACCACATGTCAGTATGTGTGTTATTTATTTATTTATTTAATTTTGGAAAAATTACGCCATGTGTTAGGTCCCTTAGTGACATGTGGCATTATCAATGACACGTGGCAATACGTGTTTGTATTATTATCAAATGTTGATTTCAATTTAATCCTCATATATGTCTTCTTTATTCAATCTAGTCTCTTACTTATGTGTATTTGATTCAATTTTGTCCCAATTTTTTTTAATAATTATAATATTTTTATAATCCATTTTTTATAAGATTAAAACTAATTAAGTATAAATATTTTTACAAAATTAAGTACTAATATTTATATTCTTTCTCTCACATTTCAAACCAAAATTATTATTTGTATAAATGTTATACTAATGTTTTTTTATTAAAAACGATTTTTTAACATATTACTTTGTTATATATTATTAACTCATGTTTTGTTATTTATCACTTTTTTTTTCTTCAGAATAAAACAATATTGTCTCTCAATAATTTTAAACCAAAATTTTTATTTGTATGAATGTTATACTAATACTATTTTTACTAAAAATAACTTAATAAAATGACTTTTACTACTAAATTTTAATATAAATAACAATACTTAATTTTTTGTAAAAATATTTATAGTTAATTAGTTTTAATGTTATAAAAAATGAATTTTAATTATTTTAAAAAATTGAGTCAAAATTGAATCAGAGACACGTTAGGAACTAGATTGAATTATTGAGACATACATTGGAAATAAATTTGAAATTAAGACAATGACATTTGATAATGAAACTGACACGTGACATTCCAATTGTCATGTGACACTGACAATATCACGTGTCACACCAGGGACCTGACATGTAACATTTTTTTTTACAAAAAAAAGTAAAATATTTTTAGAAAAGTAAAATAAAAAAACACATACTGACATATGATACATTATTAACAGTATTAGTCATCTCTATTTAGAAGAAACCTAATTGAAACATTTTCTCAAAATTTAAGACGATGAAAGTGACACTTTTGGAAAAGTAGTTATCAAATTGACATAACTCTATAACTCTATGGACGTGAGTATCTTTCCAGTAATTAAAAATTTATTTTTTCTCTCCATTCTCACAAGGGACAAATTTTAATTTTTTTAACTTTCTTTCTCTTCCTTCTAAATTTTCAATTATTTTTTCACTCTATCTAATGGACTGTTCTTTGAACATAAAAAATATTTTTTTTTTTGGTATAAATAGCAGAGTAACCTGCATTTTCCATACCATAAAAGTCATACACTTCGCTCACAAATCCTCCATTTTCGTTTTCCTCTCCTCTCCCTTTTCAATTCAACAACCTCCTCTCTCCCCCATGTCTTGATTAATCGTGAAAAGAACAGAAAAAAGAAAAAAAAGAATCATCGTACCCATGCAGTCTTTCCCACAACATCTTCTGTTTTCTAAACTTAATTAATCTAATATCCTCTTCCGTTCTGTCAGTGTGCCGTGTGCCAAGAAAGCATACCCACCAAGGAAGCCACACCCAGAGTTTACAATTAATATTCAAGGTACGTCCGCGCCATATCTATCAAATTCTAAGATTTTAATCCTTCTCACTCTGCTTAATTTACATCCATTTCATATGAATGACATTGCTTGCAGACCAAGCTCTTTTTGTTTTTGTTTTTTTTTTTACTTGGGCATTTGATCCATTGCCCTGGTCGCTAGATTCTTTGTTGGGAGTTTAAAAAACGATGATTGGGTTGAGATGAATTAAAGTAATCCGTTATGAGCTGGTTGTGGTGGTGCAAAGGATAACAAGAGTGAATAAAAAATGTTTGGTCAACTTGGCAGGTTTAGAGAAGAGAGACAAAGCATGAACATGGTATCTGTGTCAGCGGTGTGCAAGGCGGTGGCGAGTTTCAACCCGGGACTCACGATGTCTCCGCTGACGTTGTTCAGGCAGCGGAACAAGGAAAAGGTTGTGGTCATAATGGGAGCGACGGGGACAGGAAAGTCAAAGCTTGGCATAGACCTTGCCACGCACTTCCCACCAGCGGAGATAGTCAACTCCGACAAAATGCAGGTGTACGAAGGTCTCGACATCACCACCAACAAAGTCACGGAAGACGAGTGCCGAGGGGTCCCACACCATCTCCTAGGCACTGTCCAACCCAACATTGATTTCACTGCCGACGACTTCTGCCGCCACGCCACCCTCGCCGTCGCCTCCATTTTGAAACGCGACGGCTTGCCCATCATTGCCGGTGGTTCCAACTCTTTCCTCGACGCCCTGGTCAACCACTACCCTGACTTTCGGTTGCGCTACCACTGTCTGTTCCTCTGGGTCGACGTCTCCCTCCCGGTCCTCCACTCCTCTCTCGCCGCACGTGTGGATCGCATGATCCGAGCCGGCCAGGTCGACGAGGTTCGACCGTTTTTCCAATACCACAACCGCGACTACACCGTGGGCATTCGCAAGGCCATTGGCGTCCCCGAGTTTCATTCCTTTTTCCAGGCGGAAGCCGACGGCGCCGACGAGAGGACCAGGGAGAAGCTCCTCCAGGCTGCCATTGCCTCCATCAAAATCAACAACTGCAACCTCGCCACCCGACAGCTCCACAAGATCCACCGCCTCCACGCCATTTTCAAACGGAACATGCACCGCCTCGACGCCACCGAGGTTTTCCTCAGGAGCACTCCCCAAGAAGCTGAGCAAGCGTGGGAGGATCACGTGCTGTCCAAAAGCCGAAGGATTCTTCACAACTTCCTCTACGACGACGCGCATGTTGATGTTGCTCTTGCTTCTGTTATCGCTTCTTCTTCGCCGCCCATGGCCGCCGCCGCCGCCGCAACTCGCTAGCGATAGGCCGCCACAGAATCTAGCACTATAGAGAAAATTAAATTAAACGTCACCACTGACATGCCTCCGATGACACTACATGCCATTTCACATATCTTTTTTTTTTTAGTTTTGTTTGGTTTCACAAAAAAAAAAGAAGAGGTTTACTTACTATATGTATAATCTTTTGTTACTCCCTACAATATGAGTAACGTGTTACTATCATCGCCCAAATACTACTTAACAGTGATCCACGAGTTAGTTATTATATCAATGAAACCTCACCTTATACCCACTACATTGTTCGCTAATTAACTGTTATGTGACCATTGAAGCAAACTTGAACCAGTAATGCTTTGTTACATTTTCTTTTCAATGTTATGATTTCTAATCATCAAAAAACAAACTGAAAGAATCAATTTTTCTTTTTTTAGAAACAAGATACCGCATAATTCATGAAATTTATTTAGAAATTAGGAAAATTTGGTGTTATCTTTTTAGTACATAATATAATGCGTTAAAAATAGTAATAAAAGTAGAGAATGAGGCATATTTGAGTATGTTGTATTGTTTTTGACTTATGTGAAATCTTCCGTACCGATAGGGATAGGGTGCGGTGCACCTGCGTTAAACTTGGTAATGTTGTCTCTTCGTGGGGTCCAATCCATAGTTATAGATCCTCTCTTGTTTCTGAAGATGCCTCTTTCTCTGAAGTAGCTAGCACTGGAGTTTTTGATCTCTAATAATTCATTATGAACTCCGTAGTTACGTAAGCTATGTATTGTGATTGGAATATGAATATCTGAAGGGGCGTTTTCATGAAATATGAATTAATTGTGTTGTTTTGATGATGAAAGTGTTGAACACTTTGTATGTATGCTAAAACTGTCACGTAAAATTTCTGTTGAAGAATATTACACATGTAGGCTTAATTTCTATAAAATTTGACAAGTGATTCTACACGTTAAATCAATAGAATTAATAATTTTTGCAGGTACATTGATTGTGAGTAACTAAACTAATTACTCGATATATTCTTATGCCAGTGTTTATGGCGAATCTTGAAAAAGAGACAAAAAAAAAGCGAGAAAGGGTTAAATATGGTGGTGGCAGTGGACTTTGTCTCTATCCTGATTCCAACCAATATATAACTAACACAGTTTGGTTTTTATATATATATACTCCCACTTATAACAAATTATTATTGATTGAGTGTTCATAAATTAAAATTTTGATATATCCTAAAAAAATGAATTGTGAAGAGTATGAAGACGTAATGATTTAAAAGTGGTAAATAATTTTTGTGATTAGGCTGTATACAGAAATGAATGGTCAAAATGAGCTTTATAGGAAAGGAGCGTAGTGTCTTGACTCCGCATAAGCGCATCCCATTAGAAAAAGGAAAAGATAAAAAAAGGAGTAATAATTTTACAATATTGGTGCCAGTAGGCATCTTTCTCCACCTCAAATAACATGCATAGAATATATATCTGCCAAGTAAAAAAAAGCATAGTATATATCTGTTCTTATATAATAATAATAATAATAATAATAATAATAATAATTCAGTAAGTGATGAAAGCGATTCATTGGCAATTCATGCTCTCAACCCCCTCTGCTACTTATCTCTAATAATTTATAGATATATCATTATCATTTAAGTTCAAGATTATTACACCTTATGCATCACATATGGGAAGTCCAGATCGACACATATATTAAAATTACATATTAATTCGAGATAAAAACGAGTTTATAATATATAAATTAATATAAACTTTATATTTTAAGTTGATTTTATAAAATTGGGTTAAGTTGAAGTTTAAACTAATATCAAAGTCATATGTTAAAATATATTTTAGTAAAATTTATTGTTTGATGGGTCTATTATATTATCTGTTGTAAAAAAATTTATTATTTATTAAATCTATTGTATCACTTATTATAAAAAATTACAAAATTTATTTTACAAACAGATTTGATAATATTGAAGTTAAACATAAAATTCATTTCTTAATATACATTATTAGGTCACGTCATAATTATTATTTTTTATTACATGTTATAAATAAATTAGAAATCAAGTTAAACCAGACTTGTTATTCGTTATTATTGTAATTCTCTGATCCAACTTAAGGAGTATAAATATTTGTGGACACTTTTAACTCTAGACATTTTAATTACTTTGGCCTTCTTTTATTGTGCTTTAAAGAGTACATTAGGTTAGGTTTTGAGATCTCTCTCATATTTATTTTCTAGATATTGATTCTTTGCATTTAAAATTGTGTCCGTGCGGAAATACTTCCACCAGTCAAAAAAGAGTTTTTACGTTATCCGTATGTAGGGTTGTCTTATAACTCAAAAAATATCTCGGTGATAAACATGTAAATGAAACAAATTTTCTCCTTGTTTGTAAATAATTTATTATACAATTTTAAACCTAAAGTAATGCTTGATATTATTTGTTTTGAAACGTAAAACTCTATTATGATTTTATTTTAATAACACGTTTTAAAGAATGAAAAAAATATATATTCAAATAGCGTTTCACTTCCACTTTTAAATGATATAATATATGAATATATATATATATATATATATATATATATAATTATTATCTGATTTTGAATAAAATATTACAAGCTTTTTTTTCTTTGTTTCTTTATTGTTTTTGTTAGTAACATCAAATATTTCTCACTGCTCTTATTATTAACTTATAATATAATATAGATATTTAAAATATAGGGTCATGCGCGCATCTATTTACACTAACCTATAACGATATATAAAAGATATTTATTTCTTGGTATCCATGTCTTGTGTTCCAGTTTTATTCTTTTAATAATTTTCCTAAAACTAAAATCATTATTTTAATAATTTTATCTTTTATATAATTACTTTTAAAAATTTAATCAACTTTTTTGATTTGATAATTTTTTATAAAAAAATAACACGTATACGTTGAAAAAAATGTTTTCGATATATATATATATATATATATATATATATATATATATATATAATGAGACAATATAAGAAATTATTTAATTAGTGAAAAAGTTTATAAAGATTTAATTACTAAAAGAATAACTTATCTAATAAAAATCTAAAAATTCTAACGATAAGCCGAAATTCCTTCCGTTATTACTTACAAATGCTTTTTGACAAACATTTGTTGTAAAATAGGTCAAATTCTTTGAATTTATGTCATGTATTCTTTGACGTATGAGTTGGAGTAATCATTCCATTGACATAACCTTTCTAAACTTTTTGGTAATTTTAATATTATTTAGTTTAAAATGCAATAAATCAGTGGATAAATATTTTTTTTTATAAAATTATTGAAGTTATTAAAAAAGAAATGTTTATAATGTGACATGTTGCCTAATTATAATTTACGACAGTCAATAAGATATTGTGTTCAATACAACATATCCTAATTATTCCATGTTATGCAAAAGTAGTTTACATAATTGAATGTGTATCGTAAGTGTTTACATAATTAAATGTGATCTTGAGTGTTGATTGACATAGCTAAAAAGACATCTTATTATGTAACACATATGTATTTATTTTTTATAATTATTTAACATTTATATAATTATTATACTTCATACTTTATTTTAATAATTATATAATTATAATTGCTTTCGTAAGATTTAACCATTAAAAATAAAATATATATTTTTAATATTAAAATTTTAACAATATTATATTATATTTTTGTATTTTGAATTCTTTTTTTAAATTATATAATTAATGCTTAAGACAATGCAAAAGTATGTATACTACCCCCATAAAAATAAGAATAATATATAAATTTCATATCCAATAAAAATAAACACAAAAAAGATATATAAATCTTTACTTTGAAATGAGATAGGTATAATCAACTCTCCATCACCCTGAACCGTTGCCATACATTCTTGTTCCTCAACTGAGAAAACACTTTTCTCAATTATAACCACACAATTCCATTATTTGAGGAGGATCTTGGTGTTCGTGCATCTTGCGTTTTTTCATCTCATTCATGCTTTTAGTTGTTTTGTATAGTTTTGAAAACAAAAAATATGCAATTTCATTATTTGGTGAATTATTCTCTTTTTGATTAGGACATAACTCTTTCTACTTAAATATGTAACATAAATTCAAACGTCACAATTCAATTGTGATTCGATTCACTTAGTCTCTACCATAAGATTATTAATGTCATCTATAATAATTTTTTTCTCAATAATTATCCTATTAAGAATTTAATTTGAATTATGACTTGATTCGATCACCTAACATTCGTCACGAGATAATATAAATATATGCAACCTACAACAATAATTGATGTTTGTTTGTGTAGGATCCATGGGTTAACTAAATAAATACTTATAATTAACATAAATAAAAATAACTTTCTACAATTAAAATTTTAATTTTTCTCTTTCTTCTATTTTTTTACACTTTCTTATCCAGAAAGTGTCGGTCTATACTAATGAATACATAACGGTACAAAACGCTGGTCAGAGTGGAGAAAACACAATTACTATCTTTTTGATGGTGTTTTAAAACCATTTATCAAGTAGGGTATATCACCCAATCATTTTATCTATTTATTTAGAAATGTTTCTAAAATATTTTTATTTTCAAGGTTTATAGTAACCTTTTTTACAGTACTTGAATATACATAAAAAAAACGTTTTCTTAGAAGATATAATATTTTCGGTGTAATTTTTCCTATTCAGAATTTTATATATAAAAATAAAATACATTTAATTAAAATAATCAAAAAGTTCTTCATTGCGTATTTATATTTAAATTAATAAAAATTACAAAAAATAGAATTTAAAGAATAAATACTTTTTATAAGATTTAAAAAGAAATATGTATTAATTATGACAAAAAAATAAGTGGACACCCTTGCCCTGCATTTCCATTTGTTCTATCCTTTCTGTTTGTCTACATAGTAGGATAGTTATTTGGTTGATTGAGATGCATCTCTAAAAAACCCTCTTTGTCTCTAAAATGATCATTGAATTGATGAACACTTGCATGATGTTATGATAGAGGACAAAAAAGGAATCAAAGGGTGTTTTGGCAATGATAATATAGAGATGAAAGTATCCCATCAATCCCATCTTTGAGGTCAACACATTGTGTGAGGTGTGCCTGAGTCACAGTATAGTCCTCTTTTTAGTCATTTACGGAAAGTACTCATCATATTCAGAAGGAAAATCTTATTTGTGCATTTCGTTTTTAAGTGTAGAAGACAGAAGAAGGTTCAAAGGGTGTTACTAAGTGACAACACAATATACTGTTCCTCGTCAATTACGTAAATAGTGCCATCTTATTCCAACGAAAATGTGTCCACTCTGTAATCCATTTTTAAGTGGAGGAGCTATCGCATCTCAGAATTCAAACTAAATTGTTGAATCAAGATAACCTAATAATAATAACAATAACTCAATATCACCTTCAAGAGTAATCACGCTATCGTATACTTAATATTTAAATTATTATCTAAATTACAATAACTCAATATTCTTTTTGAAGTTGCAAACTTCAAATTGCTTGCTGATGTAACAACAGCGATATACAAATACAATACTGGTTTGAGAGTGGACGAAAAATGATTAAAACGTAACAAAAGATAAACGTATTTGTCGGTGGAAAATCATTAAGAATGTGCCAATGCAGTTGTAGCTAGAGATGCGATAGACAGCGACCAGAGTGCTCAGAAGAAGCGATCGCGACAGCGACGAGGAAGAAAAAAAAAGTACTTAGTTTCGATTTCTTCTTGTGAATAAAAGTAAATAATACAGTGAATGCGATGAAACTTAAACTCGACGGTGCCGGCATTTTGTAGTTTGAAGATCATAATCACAATGCATGCTCCACTTTACTACATATATGTTTCTTTTTCTTAAATATGACTCTCTACCCACTCTCCCATTTCATCAAATAATAACTACGACCAATAATAGTGTGCACGTGTGCATGTTTGGGTGGCTCAGACAAACCTGTTAATCGAGTCGTAGGGTAGGAGCTGCCAATTTTGGGGTCTTGGTCACCCCTTTTTTTTGTACCTTCCTGCAAATTATTTATTCTGTTATGGTCCCTCACCTTGTCTCGTTTCACCTCCTTCGTTTTCTGGTCAAGTTTTACGGTTTTTCATTTCAATCAGTTTCTTTCTATGTAACATATCATTGTTGTTTTTTTAATTTATCAACAAAAACTCGATTACATCACATGTAAGTATCGATTTTAAGATCACGAAACAATATTTGTCGTAATTCTTGAATCTTCTAGCATTGGTCCATACCCGGAGTGGGTGATTGTCCTACAACCACGTTTTACAACTAAGAAACGCGTAGCAAGCTAGCTATCACACGGTTTTGGGGGTTGGTCATTGGAGAGAATCTTCAACCAATATCAGACCTCACTATTTTATATATACAATACAAGCTTCGACTTAGTTTTATAGTGTATTTGTTAGGTCAAGTTTTCTCCATAAAAATCTTTGTTACATAATCTAATTAATGCTATTCCTATGTATATCTTGGATTGGGGTTTGGATTTCCTGCAAAATCTAATCGGGTCTGTCACATCATCATCGTATCCCCAAATACACTTATCTTAATTAGATTTGCAAATTGCATGCGTTTGTGCATATATAATTAATTTATATATTAATGAAACGTGATAACAATGTAGGTTTTTGAAGTCTTTGTTTCTTCACTTTAGCCTGCTGTTTGGTTTTCATACTCCAAATAATCGATAATCTGTGTATACTGAAGACAAGATGAAGAATCTTTGAAGCCTGCAAAAGTGACTCATTCGCATTACGATATTCCTTTTAGAACTTCGATCCGATATTGACTTGTGGGGTAACAGTGAATCTTTGTCACGCTCGCTACTATATAACTTTAGTATCGGAGAAAGATTTGGTGCAATCATGTTATGCCGCCTAAGTTGCATGCGCATGTAAAGGGATTAACTAAACATATAAACCATATTAAACAATAACTCTACCCATTATAATAATAAATTTGAGTTCTGTTCTTCAACCAGATATCACCTCTCTATCTTTAGCTTTTAAAATGTATTTTAAAAACAAGAAGATAATTTATCGATCCAAAATAAACTTTCTTAATAAGATACGTAACTATAGTAAAATCTTAAATTAAAAATGGGTTTGTTTGTATTTCGAAGTAGATTTATATATATCACAAGAAAATCTACTCTTGCATAAGAAAATCGAATTCTCATACAATTTAAAGTGGTTAATTTTTTTTATATGTTTTTCTTGGGGGTTAAGTTATGTATGTCTTTTTTTACTATGAGTAATCTGCATTTTTATATGAAATTAAGTTTGTATATATTCCATATTTACTTAGTTTATTTTTTTTAGGAGATTAGTTTGTTTTTCTTATTTTAGTTATTCTATATTAAAGTTCCTTCACAAATGAGTAAAAGTGTATAAACAAAACTTCAAGGTTAATTAAAAAAAATACAAATTATAAATAGCCCAAACAACAATTAGAAATACTGTATAGTGAAAGAATTGTGAGAAATTATTTGGTGATTCCTAAAGTCTGTGAATGTAGAAAATAATAGGTTTGCTTCAGCATTTCCATGTTCAAGAATCGTGCTTGGTTACTCCCTCGGGGCCGGCCCATCACATATATTCATGTTTTGGGCTATTTCAGTTTTGATCGGCCCAGAGAATAGCCTGATTACCTATATGGGCTATTACATTAGCATGGGTTCAGAATTTGGTAGTAGTTATCTTTTCTGTTACACCACAGTCATACCGAAAGGGTTGTGTGAGTTTGGAAATCTAATGGCTCAACAGGTATTACTGAATTCATGTCCACCTCAACATGTATCGCTTCAGCGGTTCAGAATTTTGAAGCCATCGATATGGGTCACGAAACCGAATATCGTTTCTTCACCATCAGTTTCTACCTCAGCTCCTCTTCGCTGCGTGTCGTTTTGCTGCAACTCTAGCGCTACCTCTTCCGTCGAATCCAATTTACCCTCTTCAGCCAAAATCTTCGTCAAAGGTAAGGTTTCTCGCTCTATCTCTATTTTATTTCACTGAAATCCTCCCTCCAATAGCTTGCGCTTCAATTTAGCTTGCGCGCAATACAAGGTTTACATTCTTTTTCGTTCTGGGCATCTAATGCAAGAGGCTAGTTCTTTAATTTGCTTTGGCAGATTTCATGCCGCTAAAAGGAACATACGTAGTAGTTGTATAACTATCTGATTGGAAATTCCCTGTCATTATTGTGCAGACTATTATTTGGAAACTTTTGTTTCTGATATAGGGAAATGTCTCATCTAATGTGTCATTGTCGCCAAAGTGAGCAAATAGGGTCATATCTAGTCTTGAATTTCAGTGGGTTAAGATCATTATATATGTTTAATCACATCAAGGACGAATGAACAGTTAATTGTGTACTTTTGAGAGAAGCTCCCTTTGAAGCTTGAACTGTTAAAAGAATTGTAAGTGAAATAGAGTTTCTTTGTTTATTTGGGAATTATAGATGATAAATCTTGGCACGAGCTACTTAAGGCCCGCCCAATTATGGCCTACTTTCAGTTAGCATTTTGTCATTGTAGTGTAATATGTAAAAAAATGCAAATTAATGAGAATGAGTTGAATGATTTTAAATCAATGATAACTTACAGACACTAGACACGACGTCAATATTGCTCTATGCTTGCAAAAACTTACGAATTTGAATGCCTCCCTTCTAGCCTAGTATCCTCCAATTTATAGAAATGATGGGTCTGACCTATGATATCCCTCTAATTAGTAACCATGAGAAGTATTCAAATGCCACCTCACTCTTTTGGTTAGTGTCAAACTAGCTAGAAGAGACGTTTCCTTAGGAAAAGCTGTGGAGGGGCACGTTTCAAGAATCCATACTTGTACACTAATACACAACTCCAATGAAATATGAGCTCAATTTACGTAAGAGATTGATATTCTCTAATCCAAAATCTTAAGATAATAGATTTGTAAGTCTTTTTTCTTGTACGTTATTCAACTTTCTTTTCTTTCCTCAACAAAGGACTCAAACTCACATATAGATTTTGAACCCTAACAAATTAGGGAACTAGCTTATTGGCAGTTGGCCTTCAGTTCTTAACATAAAAAAATGTTGATATGCTTGCATGGTGATATGGTCCAAAGGCTGGCAACCCCAACTTTGAGCCGAATCAGAAAAAGTTAACCAAATTTCAGGCTTGGATTTGGTTAGCCCAGCCCGCACACTTTATTAGGTTATTCGAACATGACCCATTTTTGCAGCTTTATTAAGAATGCAAAACTACATACTAGAATTTCACAAGTTTTTTGAGAGTATAGACTATCCTGGGCAGTGTGCCTTTTCTTCAATACTAAGTATTATTACCGTTTTGCTAATATCTTGTGTGGATGTCATGTCACCAATCATCTACTAAATAATCTTTACGACTGTTGTTTTGAATGCGGACAATGGTAAACTGTTGAGTCGATATTTGATTGGTCCGCTATCTGCAATGTTAGTCTTAATAAGTTATCGGCATTTTCTGTGATGAAAATCATTATACTGAAGTTTTCATGGTGGGCCATTGCAGGGCTACCTCACTCAACCTCTGAAGGAAGATTGATGAAGGTGTTTTCAGAGTTTGGAGTAGTTAATCTCGGTAATAATAAATCCTTTCACTTTTTGACAGTCTTGAATCTATAAAGGACCGTTAATTTTAATTAATTTTATCTTATGGCAGTCCAGCTTCCAATAGATGAAGAATCAGGAAAGTCTTTAGGATTTGCATTTATTTGGTTTGTAAAGGAAGAGTCTGCGCAATTGGCTGTCCAAGAGATGAATGGAAAGGTGCAACTTCTTAGAGTTTCCAACTATAAGAGATATCCTATCTCATCCATATTAAAATGATTTTGACCTGCTGGCTGAATTTTTGTTGCAGTTTTTTGATGGCAGATTTATTTATGTTACAATTGCAAAGCCTGGACCATCAAACAATTCGAAGAGGACAACAGCCTACAAATTTTAATCATATGAGCAGTTGTTGAATTTCGACACTATAATTTCCTTGATGGAACGGCTAAACAATATTGGATCACTTGAGGGGTCTAAAGTTCAATGCTACACATTCTACTCCATAGCCCCAGAATGAGAGACCCTTTGATTTGAAAAGTTACTAAAATTTATCGCAAAAAGAATCACTAATGTGTGGGTATACATAGTAGCCTTTCTATAAACCAAAAATATACTTGGAAGTTGGTGATCAAGAACAAGAAGCAGGGGTCAATATGGAAGAAGATCCACAAGCCAGGGTCTTCTCCAAAGATCCCAAAGACAATCTCCTCTTCCTCAAGGGTGAGTTTATTCATTTGAGAGACTATCTTTGACCATATAAAAAACAATTTTCTATTAAGAGCAAAGTTGCTCAAACATATCACTAATGTCATGTCTTTTTGGTATTGAATCTTCCAATTTAGTGATGTTAAGTATGTCCTGTATATCTCTTACTTACAACCAGTCGCAGAAAGAAATTGAGGTTCTCCATTTATCTTTTAAGTAAGCAGTTCCTCAAGCTATGATGAAACAAATTGGCTCGGCACTGCTATCCACTGGTTGGTTTTATTTATGACCTATCAATTGTTGCCTTTGATTTAATTGAAAGCATCTTTTCAAAGATACTTCTACCTTTAATTTTAGTTTCAACTAGTTTAGTTTTGTGCTTTGAGAAGAATTGTTCAGTCTGTAGAGACACGTGCAATGAAAGGACGCAAAGTACAATGATGTTGGAGTAAAGCATCTTGATGCTTTTCCTAGTTGGTACATCATCCAATATGCTTTACAAAAGGTAGTCATATTGTTGGGACATACTTGGACTTTGTGGATTGACAAATCAACGGGCACAACTGCAAGAACATGGAGTCTTCAATTTTTTTTTTGACAATTCACTTTTTCTTTTACAATCTCTAACAATCTTAACAATAATACAAATATCAAGTTATTAATAACAATATAAATTAAATAAGCTTTCTATTTCAAAATTAAAATATCTATTAAAGTAAATTTTTATATATTAAACAACTTTTTTTTATCACGCTGTCATGTAAAAGAAAAATACGATTATGAATATTTTTATCCAAAATTTAATGAAATCTAATTTAAAACTTCTATATCTTTAACTTAAATATATATTTATCAGAAACATATATTCAAGTATTCGGACATTTCATTGATAAAATGACAATGATTAGTTACTCAAATAATTGTATTGAGTTTTAACACTATTTTAAATTGCAATAGTTGTGAATTAATGATGATAGTAATAAATACACATTATTATGGATTCAATGTCCTTTGTAATCATGATCTTGTGTATTAGACAGGAATTACTCACCATAGTAATAAATTTGTATTATCCATACTAATTTACAATGGTTATAGCAATGATTGTTGTTGTATGTTTACTTTCAACGACCATTGACCATTGTTATAAACATTATCTTGTATTCAGATATACATGAAAACCAATTTTATAAAAAAATTTATGGTACACAATGACAATTCAATACTCCATCATTGTCAGACAAATTCAACAACAATTTTATTATAACTATTGTTGTAAAAGCACACATGGCATCAATTTAAATATAACATTAAAAATCACAGCAAACATCAATTGAATCAACAACTTTCTTTTTAAATAAATTTTTAACTTTAATTAAAACTTTTTTTTATTCAATGATATTATTATTACTACCAAAAATTCTCATTATTCATGATCATTGTTGTTGTCACAGTTGGATAGTTATAACTGATAATTTTGATGGAAATGATAATTTTGATGATGATGATTATATTACTATAACATTGAAAAAAATTTCATAACAATATAAACATTACGTAAAAGTGGTTTTGGAAGTTTTAACTTTATAAATTAATTTATACAATATTTGATTAAAACTAATATAGTGATCAATGATCATCCATCATGTAATAATTTGTTCCAAATTAGACTTAGAAATAATTACAATTTTGAATGTGAAAACAGTTGCACTTTCTTGAAATTAACATTTCACTGTTTTTTTTTAGTTTTAAAAAAGAGAGCCAGAAGAAACAAAAAAATTTGTTGCAGAAGATGGTCCCGATCTTCTAATTAATCATCTTTTGGACTAAATAGAAATCATTAGATCAAATCCCTTGTCCTCTTAAAAAAAATACATTTTGTGTTGCATGTACACTATGGTACCATATTGAGTTTTATACCGATGGATCTACTCCGTACAGTAGTAAAGACGTTGGATGAAGTCGCTCAACGTGATAATAAAGTGTGAAAAAAAATGTTGTGGATAACTCATGCTTCAAAAGACTAATGTACAAGGTGCCAAAAAACTTGAAACACACAAATGAGAGGTGCCAAATAAATTAATAACATGAATGACAAATTTTTTTTTCCTAATATTTGGGTGTGGTTGACCAGTTGTCAACACATGCAGAGCATCATACTATTAATATAATTAATTATTATTTTTTGTTCATTGCTCATGAATTTTATTTACCATTTCTGAGTAAAGTACTTAGGTGTCTTGCTTGTTCAAAAAATTATTATTTTATTAAGAAATCATAAGAGATATTTTTTTTATATCTTCATAAAAAAGAACTTTTCACTCCCCCTCTCAACCGTACAAAAATTTGACATAAATTAATATTCCATAGTGAAAGAAGATAATTTTTTTGCATAGAAAGGAAGAATGGTCCAATAAAGTAGTCAGGTGGATCTGTTGTGTGATTCGGTAGCGTTGCGGTGTGTTGTGGATCACGTTGTAGATCACCATCCAATCCGATCGCCCGACGACTCATCCTAACAAATTTTTCAGAATTGGAATTGGAATCGGAATCAGAACCAGAATCGGAATTGGAATCGGAGTGAAACGATGAGGGTGGTGAGTGCATTAATGGTGGCTCGGGTGTTGACGCGGGACCACTCGCTCCCGGTGCTTGGCAACGAAAGCATACCCTTCGGATCGGTGTGGTGGTTCACCTATGCCGGAATCTCGTGTTTGCTCGTCCTATTCGCCGGCATTATGTCCGGTCTTACCCTCGGTCTCATGTCTCTTGGTCTCGTCGACCTCGAGATTCTCGAGCGGAGTGGTTCTCCTGCTGAGAAAGCTCAAGCTGGTACTTTCTCCTTCCTATATCCTTTCCCTCTCGATCTTCGCATTCCACTATACGTTAATCATTTTGCGTCGTATGTATGTATATGCAGCTATTATACTTCCCGTGGTGAAAAAGCAACACCAGCTTCTTGTCACTCTGCTTCTCTGTAATGCTGTTGCCATGGAGGTAATTAGACTGCATTGATTCCTTTTCATGTAATTAATTATCATTTTCACTTATTATGGTAGAAGTTTAAGCTGTTTGATATGACTGGCTTTACGTAGACTGGTTTCATTTCAGTACCATGCTAATTATTTTTTTATTTTGTTTTTTATGTTTCTGAGCATTTCAACTTCTATACGAGTTGTTTCGTCGAGTAAGTTTGTGGGAAGAAATTTGGTACTTTTTTTTGTTTCCATTTTTTACGTATACTTATAGAAAAGTTTATCGCATCGGGGTCCTTTCGAATAAGGATGCCATTGAAAAAACCTTCTTGCAAGTGGGCAACATCATGTTTTAACGAAATATTGGACTGGGAAGATGAGAATAGCTTCTTTCAAATTGCCGTGTTTTTTTTTCCTGGACGTGCCTCTCTAATTTCTTTGTCACGTGAAATGGCTAGTGACTGGTTGTATGCTTATTTATGCTTGATTTGGGTTATGCATACACTTTATTATACTGATTCTTAAATCCTGTCTAACTTTTTACAGCCACTGGCTTTGAAACTTCCAATCTGCAGGCTCTGCCGTTATACCTAGATAAACTATTCAATCAGTTTGTTGCTATCATTCTCTCTGTAACTTTCGTTCTGTTTTTCGGGGAGGTATGTCATTTTACCATCTTTCTGTGGTTCAGTGGTTTAGCCTCTATTTGTATCCAATGAATGACGTAAAGCCCTTTTAATAAAAATAACAATGCCTCTTTGATTTCAGGTTATTCCGCAAGCAATTTGTAGTAGATACGGTCTTGCTGTAGGTGCCAACTTTGCATGGCTAGTGCGGATTTTGATGATTATCTGTTACCCAGTTTCTTATCCTGTTGGAAAGGTATATCTTCCTACGGAGATTGCTCCTTAGTTGTGATAACCTATACAATATAGTTGAGAACAGAATGAAGAAATGGAAATGAGTAATATTATTGGCCTGTGTTTAGGGCTGAAACTCTGAGCGATCGCCCTACAATTATAGCTCTTCACACCAGAAAAACATAGAGCATCAGTTTTTTTCTCATATATCAATGATGGGTTTTATTAAGCCCTCACACGTTTCTTTTCTTCATTAATTGTTGTTCCAGGTTCTGGATTACCTTTTGGGACATAATGAGGCTTTATTTAGGCGAGCTCAGTTGAAAGCCCTTGTTTCCATTCACAGCCAGGAGGTATAAATTAGTAATTGTTTTTCTATAAATTAGAACAAGCCATGTCAAGATTGGGGAAGCTACTCATCGGCCTGTTGGGTGCTTGATTCATATATTTTGAATTTGCTTGTTTAGGCTGGGAAAGGTGGTGAGCTTACACATGACGAAACAACAATTATCAGTGGAGCACTTGATTTGACTGAAAAGGTAGGTGCTGCAATTCACCTGCCACATTCAATGCCAACCTATTCTTAGTGTTTCATTTCGTAGTCCAATACAAATTTGAGTTTATGATGTTCAATGCAAATGAAAATGAAGTTTCTTACCTATTTGAGTTTCAATATATATTGATGATGGTAGAAAGCTTAGATGTGAAGGTTATTTATGTATCTGGTTATTTCTAGTTATCATCTTCTGCTTGGGTTGCTAGGAAGTGTCAATACACAATGTTGCAGGACACCGAATGAAACGTCCTTTTATTAAGTATATCAAAATACCACTCCATGTTGATGCAAATTTGGCCAACAACTTTTAGTGATCTTGTTCCATAACCAAATGCATTCTCATACATACTTTATTTTCTTTATGTTTTAATTTATTATCATTAACTTAACTATCATGCTTCATGATGTTCACTTATATAAGTCACATTTAATATATTCTTTCCCATCTTGCGTTACAAATTATCATCAACTTAACTATCAGCTTGTATTTTAATTTGTGTCTTTGGACAGACTGCTGAGGAGGCTATGACTCCTATTGAATCAACATTTTCTTTGGATGTTAATTCAAAATTGGATTGGTAACTTTTCTTAATTTCTTGGTCATTATTCTTTAGCAGGTGACAAATAGGTGATTGAATTTATTTTGCTAGCGACTTTCTCTTTTTGATGATGAATTCAACTGTTTTTACTTTTTAACCTTTGTGGCGAATATTTCTTTTTCAACTTCTCCAAGTGCAGAAAGATTTCTCTAGTTATTTCCCACTAAACTATTGGGACGTAACATTGCTTGCATGTTTGAAGTAAAATTCTTGGTTAAAAGATACAAAAGCATGTGTAAAGAGCAGAATCATCATTGTTTTCTCCCCTCTTTTATTTTTTCCTTAATTTGTTTTAATGGTGCCAATCATAAATCAGGGAAGCAATGGGAAAAATTCTTGCTCGCGGGCACAGTAGAGTTCCTGTCTATTCTGGAAATCCAAAGAATATTATTGGACTTCTACTGGTGTGTGTTTTTCCAAGCTTTTTTACTTTAACATTTTCCCATTTATTTATTTCTTGGGCTCTTTCTTCACATCATTTCTACTTAAATTAGGTCAAAAGTCTTCTTACTGTAAGACCAGAAACAGAGACACCTGTCAGTGCCGTATCCATCCGGAGAATTCCACGGTGTGCTTGCCTTTATTAATTTACTTTTTGTGTTGTTTTCTTTCAAATTAGTTGTGTAATATCCAAAGTTCGTGTATGGGTTTATGTGTACAGGGTTCCATCAGATATGCCTCTCTATGATATACTTAACGAGTTCCAAAAGGGCAGTAGTCATATGGCTGCTGTTGTTAAGGCTAGGGTAAAAGGCAAAGAAACTCCACAAATAATTGATGAGGAGAAAAATGAAGAAAACAAAAGCACTGATGGGGATTCACAGTTGACCGCTCCATTGCTACAGAAGCAGGATGCAAAATCAGGAGGTGTTATTGTTGACATTGTCATGCCTTCAAAGCCTTCCAACAATAATAAACTGACTGGTTTTCAACGTAATGATGGCACAACAAATGGTCTCGCTGCAGAAAGTATTGAAGATGGTGAAGTGATTGGCATTATCACTTTGGAAGATGTATTTGAAGAACTTCTGCAAGTAAATATCTGTTTTCTGAGAAATAGCTCCCTATCTGTCCAGTGTACTTTTTCCAACCCTTAAAACTGATTATTGTACTTCTTCGTTATAGGAGGAAATTGTTGATGAGACAGATGAATATGTTGATGTCCATAAGAGGTAATAGAATACATAATTTCAAAGATTAGGTAGCAAAGAGACATGAAGCTACTGTAAATCTGAATTTTGATGTACATAAATTTTATTTTGCAGAATACGTGTTGCTGCAGCTGCAGCTGCTTCTTCAGTGGCCCGAGCTCCATCATCACGAAGGTTGACTAAGGGAACAGTAAGTGATTTATTATAACTCATTTTATCTTCTTATAATGTGTTTCTTGTCCACCACAGTTGCTAAATAAAATCGATATTTTCCTTTCCTCGAGCTGAGGAAATGGTTCCTTTTTGGGGTAAGGTCCTGAATTTTCAGGTTACTCTGCATGGTTTAGTATTCTGTATTTTAGATAATATGTATGATATTTTATGAATTTAGGGACGTGGATTTAAAGAACTTGTATCTTAGTCTAAGTAGCATCTCTCCTGCTAAAAGTATCAAGTTTAAATTGGGAGAGAACAATCTTTGAGAATTTGATACTATATGAGGGAGTCAAGGATGAAATTATAGGATTTCAGAACTGTTTTTATGACTCTAACAATAGGTTTCAGAGACAAATTACTAGTCTCATCATATTCATATTCCATTTAATTAATTTTTCAAGATTTACCTTTTAGTCATAGCTTTTTCCCATAGTTTGAGTGCTTAAATATTATTGGTTACCCATGCCTCAATGTCTTGCGACTGACTGTTTTCTTATTCTAGTGTGAAAAAGATGTATTAATTATTGGTGTTCATTATATTATAAAAGTGCTGGGTCTACTAAATTGTTTTGGTTTTGTTTCTTCGTTATAGTGAAATGCACAATAGCTTAAATCCTGAACTAGTTATTTTTCTTTAAGATTTTTTTTTTTCACTTTTCCAAAGAGCAATGTTAATTGGATATTTGTGTCACAGTTCCATGTCGTGTTTGGTGGATAAGTGCCTCCTGGCCAACTAAAATGAACATTTTATATTGTTTATATTGACAATTTAAACAAGCTCTATGGATCAGTGGAAATGGTCCTTGTCATGAAACTAGATTCCATCCAGTCTGTGTGCATCATGCCCATTTTCAGTTTTACAATTCATCTTCTTTTCTTCTGGTAACTTTGTTGGAAATAACACAGACACAAAAACTGACTCAAGAAGAAAAATTCATGACCTTAAATATGTACTTAGTTCTCATAAATTTTCTTATATTTTTATTTAGAACTGTTTTGAGGTGACATGCAATGTGACATTGTTTGAATACATGTCATGCCTTTTTAAATTATGATAGGAACTATTTTACCAAATTTAAAATCTATGAAAAACGAAAACTCACATTTTTGTGGAAGACTAATGTAGCTTTATCCAAATCGACATTTAGGCCTTTGAATGACCTGAACAAGTAACTGATTTTACTCTTCGGGTAATCGAATGGCTCCTGTAGCGGGGTCCTATGTTATTTCACTTGGTAATGACTATTTGAGTTGCCTTAAGTTGCAGATCTACCTCCCAACCCCTTTGTAATTTTACGAATCTAAAATTAGTTTCTTTTTCATCAAAGCATAGGATGGGTCGCAAGGCAAGCTTGAAAATTTTTTAGCCAAGGATTTTCTGGGTTCTTTTCTACATCCAGCATGGGTGCTCATTAATTTTTTTCTTTCTGATCTCTGTTTTTTGACCTTCCAGGGAATCCAGGGTAAGCCTGGGCAAACTCCGAGGAAATCTGGGGAGGAAAATGGATTGAATTGGACAAAGCAATGGGGAAATTCGAGTTAGCATCTCAGGATACTGAACCTCTAAAACTGAGGGTCCTTTGTGTGAGCAACATCATGAGAAAGAGGCCCACGAGTTCTTCAGTCATCTGTCATGTGACATATAAATAACTTTCCTTTTGGAAGGGTTTAAACGGATATATTGCTATTATATAGTTCAAGGTCATTAAATCTTGTGCTTCGTGCATATCTACTACTCCAAAAATGCTTCTTTTACCAAAAAGAAAAGTGTTTGTAGGACAAAATATTTGGTTCTTTAAATTGGTCTTGGGATGGCGAACAAAATTATTCAGGGTGTTTTTGATTGGTGAAAATAAAATAAGATAAAAAAGTGAAATTTGAATTGAAGAGAAAATAAGTAAAGGATAAACTTAAATTTGTAATTCTCGAAGTCAATATTTTTCTTGCTTTTCCTTTCACTTTTTTTGTCAATTATGTATACGTATTACTTATGTTCTCTCCCTCTCCCTACTTTGTTTATCCATTTTATCTATGCCACTTTTATTCTCTGTTTATTTCTTGAGTCATTTCTTTTTAATCTAATTAACAAAATGAAATTTTTGGAGTGATTATTTATTTTTAAATTTTAATTTCAATATTAGCTTTAAAATGACTTTATAGTAATTATTTGAATAAATAAGTTTTGGTTCCTATAAAACACTAACATTCAATTTTTATAATAGGTTTTTTCTATGTTTATTCTGTTCTGATATACCTTTATTACTTACAATTAGTCCCATGTGAGGCTAAACTTTTGTCTGATTGTTAAATTATTTTTCAGTCCATCTGAAGACTAATTATGGACAACAAAAATAAGAACGTTTATCGGGATGGGAATTCAAAATCTGAAATTTCGGAAGATGAAAAGTTATTTAATTTTTTGGGTAGATAGTTCATGAATAGTAATATATTTCATTTTCAATAATTACGGTTGTTGTATAAATTTTTTAATTTTGTTTAAACTCCCTTACAATTAAAGTGAGTGAATAAATATGTATAAGATTTAGTAATTATCACGTGCATTTATGAAAAGAATAATTATAATTAATATGTAATTAGTTTTGAAAAGAATCTTTAACTTTATATATATCTTTTCAATAAATTTGAAATTCGTTGTAAATACACCTAACAATTATTATCAATCATTATCAATCAAATCCGAACTTAATTATATAAGTCATGAACAAATTCAAATAAAATAATATAATTAGAGTTTTATACTAAAAATAAAATGTGTAAACAATTATCATACCCTGATTTTTGTTCAATGTAAAAGGAAGACGAGCGAGTGTTTTTTCTTTTATCAATGTAGCATGAAATTGGGAAGAGTGGTGACGAAGGGTGCTTATCCGTGGTAGATAAATGATAAAAGACACAGTTTATATCTCAATAGAACATCTTAAATTTTGTCTTTCCGTCGTGTGTCGATGTCGATAAATCTACCATGTCTACGGCTAATTCCTTTCAACTATCTTCCTCCTTTCCCTCCAAAATATTTCATGAAAATTTTAGCATTTATATCTAGAATGATTACTTATACATGTAAATTATTTGATACTATTTTTAATCCAAAATCTTAAAACAATAATTTTATGAATCTTTTATTTTTATATAATATTTAATTTTGTCTATTTTATCTGATATAATATTTTGACTTACAATTACACTATTTCTAACACTGATTTCTTGTCAGATACCATGTGTTTTTCGCTTGGATTTTGAAACTAACTTAATCTTGAATTAATGTAATCCAAGTTAATTGAACGTTCAGAACTAAATTTTTGTTCTAAATGATGAATTAGTTCACCAATATGCTTATATATTACAGTTCTTCACCATGGCTGAAAATGAAGCTATCACCTGGTCAACAACTGATTGGTCTTAATGTGTGGGTGAAGAAGTGTTTGGTTGGAATAAGACCAACATAATCGGACATATATGATAGTAATTATATAGCTCAAAAAGGAAAATAAGAAAACATCAGACAAGGATAGAGATCATACGTACCCAAAAAAAAAAAAGAGATTTTGTCAAACACGTGAGAATTATCTATTGATCTTAATTGCATAAGTTTTTTCTCGCCAATGAAAAGAAAACTTAGAATTGTAGGCCAAAAGAGTGAAACAAGACTAGAACAAAATCCAGTAACTCTACATATATTTATAAACAACTGAATTTCTGGGTTCCTCCACAGTTGGCAAAGAAGTAACAAAGCAGAACAACTTGGTGGAGCAAATCTCGTGGCAGAGACTGTGTAATTGAAGCCTTGCAGCCACTCTGCGTCTACATAGAACATAATAAAAAAAAAAAAAAAAACTCGTTGTATTCTGAAATCTATGTTCTTCACCTATTTCTAAGGCAGCAGAGTCAAAACCTGTCTTCACACCTCATAAGAAACACCGTGCATCTCCAGATGATATAAAATCTAGTTTTCTGCTCCCTGAAGTGCCTTGAACAGCGTTGCATTAACCCCCCAGACTTCGGAACTGATAAGGATTGTCTTGCCATGGTACGAAACAAAGGTCTAAAGGACACACACGAGAAAGAGTTTTAGTACTTTAGATGTTTGGAACTGAATATAGTACTTCGATTTTGTAGCCCTTATGGAACCAGAACTAGTTGTTATTATATATATAGAAGGTTGAAAATAATGTGGTAGATGGCATAGCAGGTGACATGGGTGGTCCCTGAAAAGAATGGAAGATGACAAAGCACTCTCTATCACACTGTCTCCCTGCCAAATCACTAAACAACTCATCATCTCATCCTAACAGTAGTGTCCAACCCTGTCTGTTCAAACCCTATATATTATCTACCTTTCTAACTCCACGCATAGTATATTCCCAAAGAAAACGCATTTGTGCCTCAATTTCAGGTTCTCTTGTATGGATTCTCCTCGATAATATCGATAATAATGAACCAAAATATTTTACTTTATCATAAAGTTAGCCAATCACACCTTGTGATACAGAACAGATCTTTAGCTTGTTTCGATTAGCACCTCATATGTTGCACATTACTGGTGGAAAATAACATGATGCCTTTCACGCAACAGAATGTTGTGATTGATTATCAGCTTTTTAACTCATCACGTAACAGTGTCTAGGAGTGAAAATTTTATATCATTTTTTTGTATTTACGTACAACGTAACCAAAATAAGCAACTTAGGAGGTTCCAAGCGTACATGTAATAGACATTGACTTCTATTCATTTACTGTTAACCACTGGAATGGGATTATTTTCAGACACAAAAAAAGAATTACACTCCATAGATGATAACTATTAACTACACAATTTCATTGAATGCTAATGTGTAAGGGTCAAAAGCATTGAGCTAAGAGTACTTATGCCAATTTAGAAGCATAGAGACACAGACCCTCATAATGTAAAACTTCCCTCTTTGTTGCCTTGCCATTCTCCTAAACTTGGAAAATCTTCTTCTAACCATGTTTCCCATTTTGAAGCTGAAACTGCAGTTGTACATGTAGCTCCTCCAACGCAGGCACAATTTATTGAAGATAAAATCCTACGTGGCAGGAGGGTGAAATGGATTTGGAGTTGCACGCGCTCATGTTAAGGCTCCACTTGTACTTGAGTTTCACATCAAAGTCACGTGCCTTCTCTTTCCAAATTCAACTGAGACGCTAAGTTTTTAGTTAAATCATGCCGGCCATCAGTGATTGTCGCTTCCCTGAAAGTGATTAGCAAGTACAAAAACACCAGCCTTATCTCAAATAGTGTGGCTAAAGCGAACATCTTATCCCCTCAAACAGAGAACCCTCTTTAGCTTTCTTCATCACCAACCAGTTCAAACGAGAGACACAAGTGAAAGGCCATGATTTTCACTTGACCCTTGTGGGGTGAACCCAACAAAAACTCACCACAACTTCAACATCACTCCTTCTTCCAAGACCTTTATTTGTTCTACTTAAGATGGGGTTCAGCATGTGACTTACAAGCTTGTCAAATAATGTCTTAACGTTTCTAAAAAAGGATTGGCGCTGAAAGGCTCCCACAGTCACACATCTTATCTTTAAGCATAAAAAGTGTGAAAGATAAGATCTTTGCATGCATAACTAATCTTTGTGGACCTTTGGGATTAGTCTAAAGATATCCAACTAAAAAATGGGACCTAGTAAAATTGTGAAGAAGAAATTTGAGTCACTCAGAGACCAATGAGGGTGACACAGATGGAAGGCACTTGCGGAAGAGTGAAGATTAAACTGGGGACATGTTACTTCAAGTGTTGTGGTTTTGTTCTGTTTTTGGTCAGAAATGTGAGAAAAGAAAGTTCCAGGCTGGTGGGGAGTCCTACTGTGACTACTATCTGTTGTCTTTTAAAGAACAGTGATGGACAAAGTTAGGTGATCTGTGTAGTTCAGGATGTGACTAACTCACACTACACAGGACCGTTGTGGCAACATTCCCTTTAGGGAAACACAGAGTATGTGTTCAAATTATGCGTGCAGAAAAGCCGGTGGAACAAGAGATATCAGAGAGATAAATGCTTATCTGATCGTGGTTACCAAATATGAGGTCTCCATTTCAAATTGGAACCTGAAGAACATGACAAATCACAGCTGAATTATTCGGCATGAGTGAATAGCAGAACACTAAGTTGAGTTGTAAAGGCCAAAGTAGCTTTTCAACTTCACCATAAACCTCAACAATTCCTATATTTCTCAGGGAATATTGGTAAAGGAAATGGATAGTAACCTTCTATTGTTTTAGCTCATCTGATTAGAAGATCATGTCAATTATAAATAACATTGATTCGTAATATTTAACTGTATATAAACTTTATTTTATGGAAAATAATTTTTTAACTATTAAATTTTGAGAATTTTTTTTGCGATCTTAGTTTGTATTTTCTAATTGATTTTTCATTTTTTTATTTTCTCATTCTCAATATTTCAAAACTACTTAAAATATGATACCTTATGTTATAAGATAAAGTTATCAAAATTTAGTAATCAAAATATCATTGTCCTTATTTTATATATTAATTTTGTAGAGTTGAGTTAAATTTAAAGTCTATCTCTCTTAATGTATGTAAGTGATAACTAAGGGTGACAAAATGGGTTGAGTCCAACAGGCCAGCTCATCAGCCCATGTTAAAAGGGACGAGTTGGGTTGAAGATTTCAACCTGTCAACCCGTTTTGGCTCGTCTTGTCCAACCTGTCAACTTGACGGGCCAAAATACGGACTAGCCCATCCTGACCCGTTGATCCGTTTTAAAAAAAATAAAAAAAATAAAAGTAATTAAAAAGATTAACTTTTTATATGATATTTTTTAAATATGTAAATATATAATGGTATTATAATTTAAATCATTAACACCTACAAATTAAGTTTCAATTATTAGTTATAATTGAATAATTTAATATGTAAATTTAATGTTATTTTAATTTATCTAATTAAAAACATTAACTAATCAATTAAAAATTTTTAAAATATTTTATTTGATTAAATATGTTTTTAACAATAATTTACATGTAAATATAAACAAATTTTAAAAATAAAAAAATAAAAAATAAATTAAAAAAGTTTTAAAAAAAATTAAAAAAAAGAAAAGAAAAAAAAGTGGACGGGCTAGTTCGGCCAAACCCATTAGCCCGTTCAATACAGGATGGGTTGTGATTGTTGGTTCGTTTTTGTTTGACGGGCCAGCCCAACCCAATTCATTTTTTACAGGCACAGATAAATCCGATTAAAATAGAGTGGATTGCCTCGTTTTGTCACCCTACTGGTTACCTATTAACCAAGTGAATTATATTTTGGAAATTTGAGAAATTGATGGTTGCACAGACTGTAAGAAGAGACTCAGTGGGCCAAATTTGACAGCTCTGAAGTTGAGCATGTGTGATGGAAGGAGGGGCAATGCATGAATTAGAGAGTGAGGCCAGCACATGAAAATCATGCAGTGTATTTGTGAGAGACAATGTTTATTGGCATTTTTAATTTTCAACGCAACTTTTTGAAGGTTTGAAATTTTGGGGGACACAAGTGTGAAAGTTTAGTAGTTGATTACTTTGGATCCATGTAGCCACATGCAGAGATTAATTTTTGATGAATAATAATTGAAGTGAAGCAGCTGCAGTGTAGGATGTGCTAAATCATGACTTGTTCCTTTCTCTTTTTATCATATCTCTTGCTTTGTGGAAAAATCTTGTACAGGATTCCAAGGCCTTTTTTTTCTTTTTAGACTTAAACAAAAATGTTTCTATATATTTAAGATAATGAAGATGCAAATCAAAGTATCTTATTTGTCTTGTTGATACTAAACATTTCAAGATAAAGTTGTATTATTTGAGAAAACAGTAAAAGGTTAGGAAAATTAAACTCCTTTATTCAGGGACAGAATCATGATCTAGAAGATTGGGGCAAAATTCAATCTAACGTGCAAATTTCATTATTCATGCAAAATATTTGAATTTTTCAAAATAACCAAAGACTATAGACTAGAGGATATATTCTTGTAAAGTGTATAATTTTTTTTTTTCTAGATTCAATATTACAAATAAAAATCACCAATTTTAATTGTCTTTTATAAAGATATTATAAAAATAGCGTTTTGTAAACCATATTTTTTCTCAAAAATTTCTTGTTAGTTATACTCTAAAATTTAACTAGATTATAATGAATTATATTACTCATAAAATAATTTTTTGGACAATAACCAACAACTATTAATGAATATTTTTTTGTTGGCAAAAATAGAAATGAAAGAAGAAAAATCCGTGTTTTAACCACGACTCTAACTCTAAAAATAAATTAGCGTAAACATTTTATATCTGATTTATTTTTTTAATATGTTAGTTTGTGGTATTTTTACCTTTATTTAATTTTGTTAACTTGATAGTAATAATGTTACATGTTAGTATTTTTATCATATGTTAACGTCTGTCAAGGTAAGGTATTCACACAAAAGTGTCTTGTATTCAATTTAATTTTATAATTAATATTTTTGATTCAATTTAACTCTTTTATTTTAATATTTTAATTGAATTAGGTTTTACTTTTATTTTTCATTTTAAATGAAAAAATATTTATTTTAAAAATATAAATATAAAGTGATACTTATAATTTTTTAACGTAACCAATGTAAAGTGACACTTGTCACATTTACATTTTTAATATTTTTAAAAAGATGTAAGTTTAAAATAGACATGTTTTTATTGAAACTAAAAATTTTAAAAATAAAATTAATTTTAATATTTAAATGTAAGTAATTTAATGTATAAATTTTAAAAAAAATATTTTAAAAAATATATATAAATTGTAATTAAAATTATATATTTTAAGTTATAAGTAAAAATATATGTTACATAGCATATATTAAAAAAATTAATAAAATAAAATAAAAAATACTATGAATTAACATATATAATACATTTGTACATATATGATATTAATGTTAATATAATGAAAAAAATCAAATTAAAACATTTGTAAGAAAAAGAGGACTTGATTGAAAAATAAATAAAGAAGCATAAAATCATCATACTTATTTTTTTTTATATATTTTGTTATTATTTGTTTTCGGGATTAAATTTCATCGCATAGAAAATTACCACCTATGTATTCCGTTATCAAAATTTAATTGAAAATCAACCATTAAATATTCACATAACACACCCATAAAATTGATAACTCCAGCCTTCAAAGGATATTAGACTAAATTATTATCTTGATAGGGTTTATGTTTTTCTTTTTAAATTTAAAATCAGAAAAATATGATAACATAATTGATCAATCTCAATCCAACATGATTAAAGGTAGATTAAATTAAATTTAATCTAATAAAAAGAATAATAAATTCATTTCAATTCAAGAAATTTTAATTGAATTGAATGATATAATTCCACCTCCATCTAACCTAACCCAATTCATGAAACCAATAATTTGTTGTACTAAATAATATATATATATATATATATATATATATATATATATATATATATATATATTTTTATTTATTGGGTTCACTTCTAAGGAACATGGACTCCGAACACAGAAAAGGGTTTAGCATAAATTGGATGCATAACCCAAATCCCAATAGTTTCTGAGTGGGCTTGCAAGTGTAAAAAATAGATTATCTTGAAAGAGTGAAAATTTAAATGTTTAAATGCAAGAATGATAATTAAGTAATGTACAAATTGTATTTTTTTTATATCTTGAATTAGTTTAGATAAATTACTTGATTTATTAACTTAATTAAAGTTTTGAAATAATTTTTTTTAAAATGTTATATATATTTTTAATTAAATTGACACTTAAAAAATTACAATTCAATAAAAAAATCTTTATCTAGCTTAATGAACTCAATTCAACCCTGTATGCACTCAAGATATAGACTGAATGCAAAAGCTCAAGCCCTGCATTTTTTAAATAAAATGAATAAGAAAATTAACTAATTTGTACTAACCTAACTCTACAAGATACCTAAAATCATATTATATATATACAACATACAAACATACTCATAATTACCATTTATCTTCTCTTCTCCACCGTTCATGAATTTTACATTATTTGGTCAAAATATCGTAATTATATATTATCCTGCACATGTCATAAATACTTATTCTGTAATTATATTGTATAGCAACAACTTTTTAAAAGGGAAGATTATATTTGTCTAGCATATAATTTCACATATTTTATGTGTATCATATGGGAAAGAATCCTTGTCGGCATGTTTTCAGGAACCTTCTTGAAATAATTGATATAGTTTGTGCGAACACGAAAACTTATACATTATGTTTTCGAGATTTTGTGTATTTGCTGAAAAAATATCTCAAAATATCTATATCAAAGTTTTTGTCTTCGTTATTTCCAGTTAAGTAAATAAAACTAAATATTAAAAAAACCCAAAGCAAATTTATATGAACGTGGTAGTTAAGAATGATGGACTTTATATTTAACACAAAAACTCTATCACAGTGATTAAAATAAAAATAGATAAGTTAAAAAAAAATTATTACCTCATACTTTCTATTAAAATTTTTAATAATACATTTTTAGAGGTAAGAGAATATTGTTATACTTTTTAAGGATATGATAATCAATGCTAAATATAAAAAGGAGAGTTAATTTGAAAATTTAAGTGTAAAGTAAAGAAACAAGAACAACAGCAAATTAAAATACTCAACTAATTCTGTATATTTTCTTGCAAATTGACGAAAAAGTCGCATTACTATTCCTAATAAATTATATATTGAAAAAGTAAAATTTGAATTTAATATATGTAAATAATTAATTATAAATTATAAAAACATTCCATATATGAAATATATTTTTCTTTCTTAAATTATTCATATTATTAAACCTGACAATATGGTGACTAAATTTATTGCTGGATAAATTATGTAAATAAGTTAGATAAAATTTTATTTGATATTTCTTTAATTTTATATAGTTTTTAAATTATACAATCACATAATATCATATACACTATTTTTTGTCATTTTTTTGTGTGTAATTAGATTGATTGAGGAAATTTAGATGAAGGTTTGTGTCAATAACATAACATTTAATATTGGTTTCTTTTATAAGGGACAAAATCTGATTTTTTTTTTCATTTTTCTTCATAATTCATTACCAATAATAAACAGTGTAAAATCCACACCTTTCGCTAGACAATAAACACAAAAGAAAAATCAGATTTTCAACCCTAACGAAAACAAATGAAGAATTTTGGTTGTATTGGGTTCTTGAATAAGCTTTTAATTTTACTCTTCAGGGTTCAGAGATGAGGTGGCGCTGCCTTTCTGGAACAACATAGTACACATCATCACCGATCCCTTTTTAATCTGTTACTGTGCTTACTTGTTGAACAAGCAAAAAACATAACAGATAAACAAGTGATTAAATAATAAGAGCTTTTTCCAAATTGTTTTTTTCCCTTTCAAAATTAGCTTTGTCTTTCTTTCTTTATTTTAATTTTCATACATACAAGTCATTGCTTGCGTTGCTTATACCACGTTTCTATTAAAATTAAAAGAAATAATGTCTATCCTGTTAAAAAAATGAAGGATCATTACGTATTAAGAGATATTGTTATATATTGTTTAAATTAAAGCTTCTTATTCTTTCTTCCTAAGCATTCATGTTCATTTAATATTTTAAACAAGTATTTAAATAATAAATTAATTAAAGTTTTTCTTTTTTATTTAAATGAATCACTCCATTGGAAAAGTTATAGCTTGGAACTTAAAGTGGTTAACTAAAAAAATTTATAATGAAGTTTAAACAAAATTATATTTTTTTACCGTCCTAAAAACTATTGGTATTTTCTATCGGTCATAGATTGTAGAGATCAACCATGAATGAGATATGAGTTGTTCATAAGAAAATGATAATTTAACAAAATCTTTTTCTATAAACTTTGACAAATTATCTATTTAAGTAAAAAAGTATCACTTTATCTTTTCATTTTAGCTAAAAAATTAATATATTTTAATTCTATTTATGGAAACTTTGTTTAATTTGTCAAAATAAAAGTTTGTTAATTTTTTTTTTTCATATGAAATCATATCACTTCACTTTGTCATTCCTACTCAATCTAAAATTTTTAACTCATTGCTAGCAAAAACGAAATATGTCAATATTTATTTAACTGGACAAATTATTGTCTAATACAAAATAATATTTTGTAATCACTTTCTTTTTATCTTATTTTGCACATTGGTAGAATACTCTCCAAATGCCTTCTACAATTTAATTTAGGTTGAATTATTATTTTGTTCTCACTGTAATTCTTATTTTTTTTTTCAATTTAGTTTCTATTTTATTCAAGCAATTTTAATGGTTTTATTTATTAAATTAATATTGATACTATTTAGAAGGTGACACTCTTTGGTGAGGAGGGAGAGAAATGAAATTAGGGACGGAGACTTGGATAGATGTGGTTGGCAAGGTAGAGAACTTTGTGAAAAGGAATTTCATGGTTGAAAGATTGTGCATGATTAAGGTTTTGTCAGGGAGTGAGAACTTAGTTTCCACCAACAGTACACGACGGTTACCAGGAGGAAGAGGGAGATGTTTCCGATAGCCACACTTGCGCGAGAGCGTAAAGAGAGAAGGGATGGCTGCATTCGCCACTGTGACGATTACAGAGGTTCCAGATTTGATGAAGGTGACCATCAAGTTGCCTATTTTTGAATGTATCTAAGATTTTGAATTTTGGTGCTATGAAGCTTTGGTTTATCTAAAGAAACTGTAACATTATTTGTTACCAATAATATTTTATATTTTTTTATAAAGTGTAAAAATAAAATTAGTATATAATTTTAAATCAAAACAAAATACAAATAATTTTGGAATGAAAAATATATTTAATCCAAAAGTATATTATACACAAAGTGAGTAACATATATATGCTTTCATCAAGAAAAGTAAGAAATGGTTTCAACAAGAAACTATTCCCCGAAAACACAAACAAATGAAATAATTCCCACATTCACAAACAAAAACAACATTGCTGGTGACTTAACCAATCTCAATCCTAATCAAAAGAGAAGCTATACTGTACACCCACACACCCAACCACTAATCACAAATTAACCAACTTTCATTTCATCACTCGCTATTATCTACCTTTCCATATGATTTTGAGGAAAGACTTTGCCGAGGTGAATAAAGCTTTTGCTGTTGTTGTCAAAGGCGACGCTCTTTTGGGACTCAACGTCGTATTTTGACTCTTCATCCTCGATCCCGAGGGAAAAATACTGCACCTTCTCCCCATAAACTTTGACCAAAACCAAGTACAAAGAAACCGAAAAAACGGTGACACCAATGATGAACCAACTGAACTCAATATTTACGAGTGAGTTGGCGCGGTGAAGTGCCTCGTGGGAAGAGCATCTAACCACCATGTGACCCTCCTCGTCGTTCATGTAACAACCTTTGGGTATGAGTGAAGGTGTCCAAAGCATGAAGCCCATCACAATTAACCACAGCCCCTGGAACAAAATGCTGACGGAGCGGACGAAGTTCACGATGAAACTTTCGGGGAATCCGATTCCAATGATTGTGGTGGAGAGTGAAACAAAGACCAAAAGCTGTAACAAGAGATGGTATTGGCCTTCCGGGCCCATGTGGTCGGCGGAGTGGAGGTGGAAGAGAAGCAGTTGTTGAGCAAATGCTACGGCCCCAAGAAACTGGGTGAGAACGAATTGGGCCTGGGCTTGGGAACGGTCGAGGATGATGGAAGAAGCTGCGTAGAGGAAGAAGGTGATGGAGATGGAAGAGTGTTCGAAGTTGTGGAGATGGTTGGAGGGAATGGTTCCATCTGGGTCAAGAGGTTGGTGCCGATCTGGGCCAATGAAGAGTTCCATTGAAACGGAGGCTGTGCAGCCTACCATGATGAGCACCAACTCTAGGTATCTAAACCTGGAAGATGGGAACCATGATGGGCCCTTGTAGGACTTTGGGTTAAGGGCATGGAGCTTGATGTGGTTGAAGAGGTGCCACAAACCTATCAACATGAAACCAAAACCTGGAGCTACATGTCCCACCAGAGTGCCCATGATTAATTACGAACTAGAAGAATAATGTTTTATGTATGAGAACACAGAAACAGTTTGGTAAGGGAGACAAACTATGTTGTTGATGTTGTGACGAGGTAGAAGGAGAAAGGGAGAGAGGTGAGTGGTGTTGTGTTTGGAGTTGGGTTTTGTTGTATTTAAATGTCCTACTCTGCGTTAACTTCCTGGAATAATCTTTAGTTTTACTTCAATTTTTTCAAGTCCGACCACACGAGCTGACATGAATCTTCAGAGTTGCCTTTCTGGAACAACATAGTACACATATCACCAACTCCTTCTAATCTCTGTTCTTGTGTTTACTTTGTTGAACAAACGAATAGCATATGTGATAAATAAGTGATTAAATAATCACAGCTTTCATGATTTCTCATTCTCTCTCCACTTCTTTAATAAGCCAAACTCTTGCTTTATTTCCCTTTCAAAATTAGCTTTTGCTTTCTTTATTTACTTTACTTTTCATACACAAGTCACTGCTTGCGACGCTTACACCACAATTCAGTTAATAAAAAAAAATTCAAAATTGATAGAAATAAAGTCTAGCGAGTTAAAAAATGGAGGATCATTACGTATTAAGAAATATTGTTTAAAGCTTGTTATTCTTTCTTACTGATTCATTTAATATTCTAAACGAGCATTTAAACAATAGTTGTGTTTTACGCTACTATGACCAACATGTGTGGCAAAGTATTAAAATCGTATATATTTCTGTGTTAAAGTGACAGTTAAAATTGTCGTTACTTGCGGTGTTTCGCCTATTTAACTGTTACTTATAAGAACAAATTATGTGATGGTGGTGATGGTGTTTTTTTATATCGTACAATTATGTAATTAGTTGTAATCTTAACGTATGACATGTAAGTAAGCCATGATGGAAGGTGTTTAATATTCAAACATAATATCATCTTGAAAATGATTCCGTGTGCATGTGATTAAAATAAAAGATTGAATCGTATACGCTGGCTGCTCATGGAAACTTGAAAGGAAGACGACACTGAATATTTTTCATATTTTGGTGTCTTTGTTTGGATTTATTTCACGAAACTACGTGATTCCTGAAGGAGAGTGTTCACATTTAACGATTTGAAACTGCGAAGAAAATTCGAGGTGTTGGTACTATTATAGGTCTCCTTTATCTTTCTTCTTTCTTGAAATTTAGTCTTTACATTCGAAGGTTAATTATATATACGTTCTGACTTTTTTTATGTTTACTATTTGCTTAATTTTCCTTTGGTAAACACAAATAATAGACTGCCATATTTGGCTGACCAATTTGTGTTTGAGAAACGTATAGCGACGTAACATAACATCACCAACACATTCATGAACATGATTCACTGCATTGTTATCAAAACCTAGTTGTCTCCAAAAGGTCAAATGTCAATCCTTTGTTGATTATCTTACTCATTGACCAGTATGTACATTTCGTAAGAGTTTACGTTAACAAAGAAATTGAAAGCGTGAGGAAGAGAAAAATTAAAATTTATTAGTATTTGACTAGTTTACCGGTTTCTTTCATTGAAAATATTTATTTATTACATTTAATACATATTTTATTTATGTATTTTTAATCAAATTTGATTTTGGTTCTTATGATAACGATATAAAAAATGAAGATGTCTCTTTAATTCAAAATCTTATAATAATATAATTGTGTCTTTATATATTTGTATTTATATATAGTTCCTTATCTAAAATTTAAATTGAACTTAAATTTTTAATATTATCAAAATTAAAAAAATAAAAATTTCACGGTTTGACATCCTATCCTAAAAAAAGTGTAATCAGGTGGTGAAATCTTACTTTGCAAAAAGGGAGTTCTTTTCCGCATCCATCCCATAAATCTCTGTCAAGCTTTTACTCATTCTCAATTCAGGAGAAGGTTTCCGGTTATCATAAATAAAACACAATCATACAGTCAATTCAAACAAAGAGCTTCTCGCCTACAAATGAAAGGAGCTGGTCCAAGTCTTCCTCTTTACTGTTTAGGAGTAACATTGAAGATTCGATACATTTCGTGTCGTCAGGTTGCTACACCTAACCTAGTCTAGTGGGAGTTCACTTAAGGCTCTGAGTATCATGATTGTAAGACAACACGATGTTAACTCCAACTTAACGGAGATGACCAAATTAAACCTTTTTAAATAAATGAGGGACTAAATTGAACCAACAAAAAATAAATAGATCAAATTGAAACCAAAAAATTTAGGAAACTAATTCGGTAATTATACCAAATATGAATACTCATGTGATAAGAGTATTAATAATTAACAATTTTGGCATAAAATGTTTTTTGAATAATAAAAATATTAATAATTTATATTTTCACTTGCTAAAATAGATATAATCATTCAAGTGTTAATGGCAAAAACCGCAGAAAATTGAAGATTCCGTATTAACTTATGATAAAAAATTAATATTGATTAATAAAAAAAAAGACATTTTCTATCTCTGTATATTTAAAAATAATAATAATAATAATAATAATAATAAAAAATAAATAAATAAATTATTTATAGTGTCTAGTGTTCATGTTTTAAGCTATAAATAATTTATATTCGTTTTCTTTATTTTTATAATTTTAAATTATAATTAAAAGTAAACAGAAATATGAAATGAAATATTCATTATACATTCATAGATATAATAATGAAGTGTCAGTTTAGTCTAACATATAATAAAACAATAACTTACAGCAGCACTTTGGTCTAGCACTGCAAATATTACATGTCACTCAATAATAACTAGAAACAAACATATTATTACAACAAATAACCCGAGTAAAGATACCTCCCAGGAATCAATTTTGTGTTCGTGTATAATCATGTTACTGAAAAAAGAAAAAAATACTGGTACATAAAAATCTCGATGCCCAATTCAACATCCCCAGAATAATTGAAGAAGCTGAAACAAACCAATCATGACTAGAAGTCCTCATCAAGCTTGAAAACAAAGTTTTTCCCCGCATCTTGGAGGTTTGACATCACAGAAGCTTTTTGATAATCACCCACCCTTCTCTCGAAAAAGTTAGCCTTCCCTCTGCTCAATCATCACTTATGTCATATACTATGATCAACACCTCAAACCAAGTATAATGCATGCATTTAACACAAACCACCAAGAAAAGTTCCAAACATGTGTTCGCTCAGCAAAAACATCACATGCAGCAAACTAAGAAACAACTATTGAATGTGTATGTTCAGGAGTTAAAATAAAAGAGCATATCCTAAAAGGTTATAAACATGGAATGCAGATACAGGTCACAGCTCATTAAACTTTATGAATAATAGAATAAAAGTACTCACTGCAAAGAGATAAACTCCATCCAATCAAAGGGATTTTCCACATTATACTTTCTTTGGTACCCCAAAGCAACCTGAAAGGTTAAAAGATAAGAAGTTAACCAAAATCAGGAGAAAGAGAAAAAAGAGTGTCAATTCGTATCATACATACCAATAGCCTGTCAGCTACAAATTTTATGTACTGGCTCATCAGTGTTGAGTTCATGCCAATCAATGCACAAGGCAGGGCCTCACAGACAAAACCAGTTTCAATTTCAACAGCTTCGTTTACAAGCTTATGAACTCGATCAGAACTTAGAGGCTTCCGTAACAAACTGCACCAAACAACAATCAACTGACTAGTCATATTTCCTTCCCAAAATGTTGTCAACTCCAAACCAAAATACGAGAATGACAAAGACAACACTACCTGTACAAAAGACAAGCAAAGTCACAGTGAAGGCCCTCATCTCTAGAGATTAGCTCATTTGAGAATGTCAAACCTGGCATCAGTCCTCTCTTTTTAAGCCAGAATATGGAGCAGAAGCTGAAATCAAACCCCAATTTAAGTTACACACAAAGTACATCAACATTGTAACTCACATTAAGAAACAAGGATGTTCTTTCTTGAGAGAACGAACTACCTTCCTGAGAAAAATATCCCTTCAACACATGCAAAAGCAACAAGTCTCTCTGCAAATGAAGTGGAACTGTAGCCCATGCATTGCAATAAGTTATTATAAAGCCATTTCTATCATCTTCCCACTGGAAGATATGAAGCAAAGCCAAGTTAAAGTAACACAATAAGAAAGACCATATATAACTGCAAAACATACAATCTACACGGTTTATGATCACGATTCTGAGGATAAATACATTCCCATTAAATATTAAAGTAAATGGATCAACTTAAAAATTTCATCGCAGGAAACAGACCCTGCATATCAAAGGTAATCCTTTCTTACCCTTTTCATTTTGGTTTCCTTTTTGCAGTAAAAAACAAATAGCAGAATAATTGAGAGAATTAAAGAATAACATTGTTGCTTAAACTGCCCTGTCCTATCTTTTTCTTGAGAGATTGTTCAGAGTGTGAATAGAATTAATAGTCACCTGTGAATCCAACTCAATGCCCATTCAGCCTTCCTTGCAACACAAGGCAAATTTTCAATTGCATTGAATAATCTATATTTCTCTCTTGAATCTTTAATATATGTCTCTAGCAGCAAGCTGTACATTTCTGACAAAAGTAAACCTCGACTCAGGCAACAATCAGACATTACGGAAAGGAAGAGAAGGAATCAACTGCAAAGCTATACCAGAATGAATATTCTCCATTGCTATCTGAAACCCATAAAATGCCCGAGCCTGCCAATAAGCTAAACTATAAGTAAAAGGATCAAGTTCCAACTATATATAGATAGATAGATAGATATATACATAGAGAGAGAGACAGAGAAAACCAAGTCTGTTATAAAAATATGCTATAAAAGAAGATATAGCTTAACGTGTACAGAAGCAGATTACACACTGATTATTCAATCTACAGGTATCTTAAGCAAGTCAGAAGTATATAAACAGAATAAAACTATCACAAACAAAAAACTGCTTTGATAACTTGAACAGAGTTAAAACAGCATTAGCAAAACAAAAACTTAAAACTTTACCTCCGGGATTTGAACATCGCTCAAAAACCTTGCAGCCAAATTCTCCAAGACAATTCCATCAGAAGCAGCAAAAAAAGCCAGGACATGTGTTATGAAGTGCTTCTCAGAGACAGACAAAGTCTCCCAATGTTGTACATCATGGGAGAGATCAACCTCTTCAGCTGTAACCGACTTCCAAGTTAATAAAAGTGAACGATCAAAAGGTTCAATCCAATCAATCTCATGGAAACAACAAAAAAGGTGGTCATATACTTCAATTGAGTCATCACTAGAATCTTAGATCATTGTAAGCAAAAGAACCATCTTCCCGAGCTATTTATGTAATACAAAACACAAATTCGAAAGATCGGTTTTACTTTAAGATGTGCAGTGGACGAAACCCAATACTGTTTCAGTGTTAGTGTTACATGTATCTTTATCGAATCTATTCTCATTCTAAGCATTGATAAGTTCAAAGTACATAACTTCATATTCTACTTTTTTTTTGCTTTTATTAGAAACATAGTCACTAGTATGCAACAAAAGCCAATATTATTATGTTCCTTCATAGAAACAGGTTCAATGTGATTTAATTGCAAATGGAGCTCAAAATATTTAAATAAATGGTAGAAAATTCTGCATAGTTTAAAAATCCTCATTCAAATCAGGAAATTAAAATCCTCCCACTGCAGGTTGGTATAGTCAAACTTGTTCATGAAACTTCTGGTGTTGCGTCTGTCAAACGAACCCGCACATACTTGGCCGACAATAATTACTCGCACGAAAATAAAGAAAACCTCTCCACCTCCCCCATTGATGAAGAAAAAGAAAGATAGAAAGAAAAGGAACATGCCACAAAAATCTGAAAATAAACAAACATCAGAGCCTGCAGAGAAGAAAAGTATTTCATAAGTTCATTGTGAATCCCTCGTCTCTTTCAAATTCCAAACACCAAGTGTGACAAAAAGTACTCATGCAACAGACAAAAAAAGTATATTTTTCAAATGGAACAGTAATTTATAATATCCACTCGCACTTCCCCAGGATCCAGCAAGAGAAAGCCAAGAACACTAAAACGATGGAAATTGAAGAAAGCCATACGAAGGGATTACCCATAATAATACCGATAACATCAATACTGTGTTGAATTCCGGCGCGTGGAAGTCAACGTTACTAAAGCAAAGTAGAGGAATTAGTGGAAATTAAAAGCAGAGCCTTTAGGAACAAGATTACGTTGAAACTTGAAATGAATGAAGTTTACTAAATAATTTGGAAAAGAAGGAGGAAAAGATGCAAGTACCAGTCCAAAAGCTTGCTTCAGCCTTCTTGTACATCTCCCAAATTTGCTTGTAGCGAATGGGGAACATGCAAAACCTCTGGCTTTTCTCCACTAGTATTGGTTCTTGTTCTTTTTCCTGTTCCTGTTCTTGTTCCTCTCTTGGTTTGTATGTTCCATTCTCCAAAGAACCCATTTTTTTTTGGATGAAATAATAGAATTGAAGGAAGAATAAACCCTGCAAAAACCCTTATCAGAAAGCAGAGGACGCTGATCCAAGATGTTTGTTGCTGACACCGAGAAAAAAAGCCCTATAATGATTCGGATTTGCAGTTTTGTTTGTTTCTGCCCATGTTTCACTTTGTTTTAACTGTCAAAGGATACTTCTACACAACGTCTTTCTTTTAGCGGCTACCTTTTTTTCTTCTTTAAATAAAAATAAAAATTTTAATTATTCTTTTACGTCTTGTGATTCCAGTCTTGTTCCTTCAAATTAAAAATGTTATTTTAATATTATAGAGGTTTAAAAAAAAAAAATCTAATCCCTAGACATTAAATATGAACTGCTAAAAGATTGAAAAAAATACAGTCTTTTAAATATAATGTTTAAATACTAAATAATTTTTTAAATCAAATTAACTTCTTTAAATTTAGAAGACCAAAATCAAATTTATTCTAAATTTCTAACTATAAATATAAATACATACAAAATTTATTATGTGTTTTTTATTCACGTTTGCAATAAAAAAACACCTGTACGGTTAAACAGAAACAGGGAAAAATCGGGGTTACGATTTTCTAAATATTAATATAAAAATTAATAAATTTATCATCCATAATAAAATTTGATTCCATATTTTTTTTTTCTTAATTTTATGGATGCAAAAGTATATCTTAAATATGAAAGTGATCCTTACAATATATTTATTTTATTATTTGATCCTTTTTGTTTTATTTATGGTTTGTTAAAAGATGATTTAACAACATAGAGTTAAATCACTAAAACAAAACTTAAAAGTAAAATATCAAAATTAGATAAACTAAAAGGATAAAATTGTAAAAAACAAAATAATTAAATAAATATATTGTAGTGATAATTTAAATATTTAAATTAAAAAATATTAAGTAATTTTGTTATGTAAAATTTACCCATTTTGATAGATAAAATTCACGTATTCTATAGTGTCATATTTTTTCTTATTAAATTCCTAATATCACTATCATATTTATCTATTTTAACATATTTAAATTGTCTCTCTCTCTCTCATTTTGTTTTATTAGAGTACTTAATACATCTTTCTTTCTATCTTTCTTTCTATCTTTCTACTTTTTCAGAAATATTAACATTTTAAAAATGTAAAAAAAAGTCAATTTCTAAACTTTGTTTAAGACTTAATTTTAATGTTACTCAAAAAAGATAATTTATATATATATATATATATATATATATATATATATATATACTTTCTGTGCGTTCGATTTTCTCTATTTTCATAAAAATTTGAGTTAAGATTAATAATATTTATTTTTAAAATATATATAATAAATTTTAAAATAGTTATTAAATAGAATAATCGCTAAAAAACGTTTTTCAAATAATGGTCAAAATATAAGAGATTACGGTTAAAGATAAACTAATTATAAAATAATTAATTTTTAAAATAATAATTAAAAATAAAATTAGAATCTATTGAATAGGACACAAAAGTGGATACAAAATTCGGTCAAAATTAATTATATTTCTCTATGTATACACAATATTCCCTTAAAATAATGTAACATTTAGATTTTTTTTTCAATGTATATAAATTATTTTCTTGACAGACTTAAATATATATGGCACAAATCATACTTTAATTTACAAAAAATAGAATTTAATAGAAAAAAAATTGATGCATGTGTTTGAATATATTTTTTTCATACTTTTAAATCAACATCAATTTGAACCGTGGAATATGTGAAATAAAAATATATAAGTTATAAAAAAAATTAAATATTAAAGTAAACAAAACTAAACTATTTATAATAAAAATTAAATATTAAAGTAAAAAATAATAATAATAATTAAACAGTATTGTTTTATCGTTTATTTAAAAAAAACTTAATTTCTATCGATGAACTGCTCACTAATTGAATAATGTATTTTATTTTCACATTTTTATTCAATGGCCTCTTATCCTAAACACCGCGCACACTCCATTTTTTAATTAAATCACTACCATTGAGACAATGATCGTGAGCTTCTCATCCCCGTCACTACTATATAAGGTCATGCTACCTTGCTCTCGTCATCTCACTTTACCACCTTCATTGCAATTCTAACAGAACTGGTATGTTTTTGTTTGAACCTTAACTCTAACTAACACTTTATCATTCTCTTATATGTTTTTTGTATTTTTCTCATTTTTTTTATACTCGTTGCTTTACTACTCCCATTTCAATTTTTTTTTCATCGTCTTATAATATTTTTCTTCAATATTTAGGCTTTTACCAATTTCGGAACTCTATGTTCTCCACTTTGACAAAATAGTTATTTGTGTGAAAGGTGAATACAAACCAATTTAAGCTTGTCCTTTGAATGTTTTTTTTATTGAAAGTATACAATTTGTTTATTTTGTTGTTTATACACTTGCTATATCTAATTTGAGAAAAAACATTATGTTTCAATTGTTTAAGAGGGACCTAACAATTGTGGTGTTGGTGTTGAAAAAACTTTTGGGTGTGACATTTTTTACGCACATTACAAAAGCGACTCTCTTTTTGCTCTATATTAATTAATTATGAAAGTGTAAAAATTTTCCCTTAAATTTCCTCCTCCTTTTTAGAAGGTGTTTTAAAATTCAGCAAAACTAAAGAGTATTTCAGTTCGGTTCAGTTAAGTTAAGTTTAGTTTGGTTCAATTCGATTATGTCTAGTTCGGTTCGCTTCGATCCGATTCAGTTAGGTTCAGTGCGGTTAAGTTCAGTTTAGTTCGGTTCAATGCGGTTCGGTTCGGTTCGGTTCGATTTGGTTTGGTTTGGTTCGGTTCGGTCCGGTTCAGTTCAGTGTTGTTCGGTTCAGTTCGATTCGATTCGGTTTGGTTTAGTTCAATTCAATAAAGAATATATAATAAATTTTTAAAATAGTTGTTAAATGTAAAATTAGAAAAATAAAATTTGTACATAAAAGAAGTTTTTCAAACAAATGTTGAAGACAAAAGATGTTTTTAGGCTAATGGTTAAAAATAAACTATTTATAAAATAATTAGTTTTTAAAATAACAATTAAGAGTAAGATTGGAATAACGAAATATGGACACAAAAGAGGGTATCTTTTTTATATATTGTTATAGATGAAAAAAATTAGTCTAACTAAACTTAACTATGATTATTTGTATTATAGTAAAGTAACACAAAAAAACTAAGCTATTTATAATAAAAATTATATATGAAAGGAAAAAAAATTCATTGTCTTATAATATTTTTCTTAAATATTTAGGCTTTTACCAATTTCGGAACTTTATGTTCTCCACTTTGATAAAATAGTTATTTCCGTGAAAGGTGAATAAAAATATTTTTAAGCTTGTCTTTTGAATGTTGTTTTTATTGAAAATATGCAATTTGTTTTTGTTACTGTTTATACATTTGCTATATTTAATTTGGGGAAAAAATAATATGTTTCAATTGTTTAAGAGGAATCTCACGATTGTGGTGTAGGTGCTGAAAAAACTTTTGGGTGTGACATTTTTTATGCACATCACAAAGCGACTCTCCTTTTGCTCTATATTAATTAATTATGAAAGTGTAAAATTTTTCCTTAAAATTTCTCCTATTTTTTTTAAGGTTTAAATTTAGCAAAAGTAAAGAGTATTTATGTTCAATTCAGTTCAGTTCAATTCGGTTTGGTTAGTTTCAGTCTGGTTCGGTTCATTGCGATTCAGTTCGGTTTAGTGCGGTTAGGTTTGGTTCAATGTGGTTCAGTTCGGTACAGTGCGATTCAGTTCGGTCCAGTACGATTTGGTTCGGTCTGGTTCAGTTCAGTTCAGTGCGGTTCGGTTCAATTCGGTTCGGTTTAGTTCGGTTTAGTGCAGTTCAGTTCGGTTCAGTGTGGTTCGGTTCGGTTCGATTTGGTTTGGTCCGGTTCAGTATGCTTTGATTCGACTTGGTTCAATGCGGTTCAGTTTGGTTCGGTTCGGTTCGATCTGATTCGATTCGGTTTGGTTCAGTTCAATTTGATTTTGTTCGATTCAATACCATTCAATAAAGAATATATAATAAATTTTTAAAATAGTTGTTAAATGTAAAATTAAACAAATAAAGTATGTACATAAAAGAAGTTTTTAAAATAAATGTTGAAGACAAAAGAGGTTTTTAGACTAATGGTTAAAAGTAAACTATTTATAAAGTAATTAGTTTTTAAAATAACAATTAAGGGTAAAATTGGAATAACGAAATATGTGCACAAAAGAGGGTATCCTTTTTATATATTGTTATAGATGAAAAAAATTAGTCTAACTAAACTTAACTATGATTATCTGTATTATATTAAAGTAACACAAAAAACTAAACTATTTATAATAAAAAATAAATTTGAAAGGAAAAAAATTAATTTTTTTTCATCGTCTTATAATATTTTTCTTAAATATTTAGGTTTTTACCATTTTCGAAACTTCATGTTCCCCACTTTGACAAAAGAGGGTTCATTGCGGTTCGGTTCGGTTCAATGCGGTTAGGTTCGGTTCAATGTGGTTCGGTTCAGTTTAGTGCGGTTCAGTTCGGTCCAATCCGGTTCGGTTCGATTCAATACGATTTGGTTCGGTCTGGTCCGGTTTGGTTTAGTGCGATTTTCGGTGCGGTCTGGTCCGATTCAGTTCAGTTTAATTCGTTGCGATTCAGTTCAATTCAGTTCAGTGCGGTTCGGTTTGGTTATATTTGATTTGGTTCGGTTCGGTCCAGTCCGGTCCAGTTCGGTTTGGTGCGGTTCAATTCAGTTCAGTGTGGTTCGGTTCGGTTCGGTCCGCTCCGATTCGGTATGGTTCGGTTCAATTTGGTTCAGTGCGGTTCGATTCGCTCTGATTCGATTCGGTTCGATTTAGTTCAATTTGATTTGGTTCGATTCAATTCTGTTCAATAAAATATATAATGAATTTTTAAAATAGTTGTTAAATGTAAAATTAGAAAAATAAAATATGTACATAAAAGAAATTTTTAAAACAAATGTTGAAGACAAAAGAAGTTTCTAGGCTAGTGGTTAAAAGTAAACTATTTATAAAATAATTAATTTTTAAAATAACAATTAAGGGTAAAATTGAAATAACGAAATATAGACATAAAAGACAACATATATATATATATATATTAGGTTATCTAATAAATAATAAATACTTTAAAAATTTAAAGAGAACAGAATGAGTATTAAGAAGAGATGAAAACGAAAACTAAACGAGTATTTGTATATTTACCTATTATCCTTACACGTGCTTTAAAAAAATCATATATTATCCATACACATGTTGATAGCCAATCAATGCGATTCTCGTACCAATTGAAAAAATCATATTATATATATATATATATATATATATATATATATATATATATATAATCCGGTCGTTTATTTAATATGTTAGAATTTATATCTATACTTTGCATAAGAAATTATATATAAAATATATAATATTATATCATAACAAAATCAAATTTAATTAATTAAACCACTTTTATAGAAATATTCTTTTGGTGAATGTTAACATTTAAAACGGTAATAAGTAAAAAGAGTAATCCGTGAAGATACAAACTTATTAATGTAGTATTTTTTTTTAGTAATAACAGTTGTTATCAATTCATATTTATCCGTGAAAACTTCTTGGGCAACTATATTTCTTTAAACTGAAGCTTTCTTAAACAAATTAAAATCTATATATTTATGTAATGTATTGTTTATGTTTGTGGAGACTATTTGACTAAGTATGGAACTCTTCATTCATATCTGGTTATCTCTGATGGAATGATCGTCTCATCACATAAAAAATGAGAGAATTATAAATTCACATATAGAAGTTTTTTTTTTTTTTTTTCTGTATCCGACAAAACATTAACAGTATTTTGAATTGTAAGAGGACATGATTGGCACTTGTGTGGTCATCCATTGCTTGCAATAAATATAGACAGCGGTGATTCATTGACATTACTTATCTTATTTAGGGCAGACCAAATCTTTGGTTTTATTTTCTCTGAATCGTTCCAAAAGTCGTCATTTTGGTCTCGTTCTGTTCTTATCTCAAGGAACATTTATCTCTTATTGTTCTTCTGTAGAAAGCAATAATTTCTACTCTTTGGAAACTAACATGAAGAACTAAATACCCTGATAAAGTTTTCACGTCACTAAAAAGATAAATATATATTTTCTGCAAAACAAATTGATAGAGTATAAAAACATATGGTACAGTGGGGAAAGATAAGATAGATAGGTGTGTGTGAGGGAAAGAAAAGAAAGATGTCAGGGCCTGAATGCTGTTCAAACCCACCAATCCTTAGCCCAACTGCAGGAAATGGAACTGTGGAGAAACTGGGTGCTCTTGACTGCTATCTCACTGCCTCTCCTCACTCTAACTTCGCCGTTCTTATGCTCTCCGATATTTTCGGTATTTCATCTATCACCATTCTTTTCTGCAATTCACTTTCTCAACCATTATAATTCCTTATTCCAGACACATATTCTTTGCTCACAGATCATAGTTATTTCAGAAGTTAATAAATTTATCGTTATCAAACAGTCATGTTCGTTTTGAATGACTTTCTACAAGATTTGTGTGTCTATGAATTTGTTGGATGAGTTGTGTCTGTTATATATTTATATGCGTACCATTTCATGCCCAACTGAAAGCTACAATGGTGGTTTATATATACTGAATTCATCATGTTGAATGTATACAGAATCTTTTCTCAGACATTGCCTTTATCCAAAATCTATATTAACTTGGCATGCCCCCGGTTTTCTTTTGCAGGATATCAAGCGCCACTTTTAAGGTATGGTTAATTTTCATGTCTGTTTTTTTTTGTCTGATTTGCTATATTTTATAGTAAATAATATGTTCCGCATGTCTATCTCTCTCATTCTCAGTAATAATTACTTCTCCTTGTTGTGAAGGAAACTTGCTGACAAAGTTGCAGCTGCTGGGTATTATGTGGTTGTTCCTGACCTCTTGGAGGGTGACCCCTTTAAGCCTCATGATTCTCTCAATGACTTACCTGTTTGGTTAAAAGATCATGGACCCGTGGTTAGTTCTTATTATTTTGAGAATGTTTTAATTTGTTGATTCAGCGTTTCTGATTGTCTAATGGTGACATTCTCTGATACTTACCTGTTATGTATATTAATTAATAGGAGAAAGGTGCTGAAGGTTCAAAACCCGTAATTGAAGCCTTAAAAAGTAAAGGCTTTTCTGCAATCGCTGGTGTTGGTTTTTGTTGGGGTGGTGAGTTCTAACTGTTTCCTATGCATCTACACCTTCCTTTTATGTTGAAAGCTAAGGTGTAGTAATTGGTCGGATTTAAAGTTTTAAGAGAAACTAAGTTGGTGATTGAGCTCACAGAATCCACTGAATATATTATCTCTCTATCAGCTAAGGTCGCGGTTGAACTTGCCAAATCCAGACTGATCCAAACAGCAGTGCTGTTGCATCCAGCATTTCTCTCTGTGGATGACTTCAAAGGTATGGATTTTCAATATTTACATTCTTTTCTTTTAGTTTTTTAAAATACTAAAATTATATTGACCTCTACTGTTATATTATCATCAAATAGTCATATACATTTACTGCATGAAAAAAAACATTTTGTAAACCTGCAGAAAGCTATTTCTTTTGACAATGGATTGTTTTAAAAGCCTGCTTTATGTTTATTCTTCACAAACTCGTGATTGATCATTTTTTTGTATTGATGTACAGAAGAATAATTATATATTGGTCTAACATGCAGATGTTGATACTCCAATTGCTATACTTGGAGCCGAGAGTGACAAATATTGTCCTCCAGAGCTTGTGAAACAATTTGAAGAACTCCTAGCTGCTAAACCTGGGGTCAGTTAAAGAAATTGTGTATTAGGAGACAGAGAAAATGTGTGATGAAGATTGTTTTTGTGTTGACAGGTATCGAGTTTTGTTAAAATATATGGAGAAGTAGAACACGGTTGGGCTGTGAGATACGACACAGAAGATGCAGAAGCTGTGAAAGCCGCAGAGGAGGCCCACAAGGACTTGCTGGATTGGCTTGCTAAACATCTTAAGTGAGAATGTTGTTCAGATACTATAATGCCATGCACTTCTTCTACCCATATCCCTAAAATATGTCAACACAGTCTTTTTCGTTTTTTACTTTTTCTGTGTTTTTTTTTTATTATTGTTGACAGTTCAATAACTGGTGTAGAACAACGAGAAAAAACTCAACAAGATTTGAAAAATAGTTATCAAACTTATGTTATGCTATTTGAAAAGAACAAGTTTAAGTCACAGAATTCGTGTTTATTTCGGTCCCTGATTTCCGAGTGATATAAAATTTTACAATGAAAATACGACACAGAAAATGATTTCAAAAATGTTAAATAAATATAAAAGTAATTTAGGAATTTAAAATGACAAAGAAGAAAAAAAATGAAATATATATATATATATATAAAATCATTTTCATTTCGTTTTCCATTTATAAAATATCAAATATTATTTATAAATGCATTCATGATTCATAATGAGTGTAATCCAAATATTTTTTATTAACTCATCAGGACATGTTAGACAACATCCTTCTTATGAATTTGAATGTGAATTAAAAATTGTAGACTAAATAAAAATAAATTAAATAAATAATAAAAGTTATACACTTATAATTTAAGATAAATTAAATACCACCTTATTTCTTATATAATTTTAATCTTAATTTATTAATGTCAAATTTGAACGTTGTCTCCCAAAATATATATTCGTAATTTACTTATACGAGATTTAGTTCAGGTTTAATTAATTAGAAGAGACTGATTTTGGTCTGTTTTTAAAAATATTTCAATTACGATCTAATTTTTTGAAAGTGTTTGTATTAGATTATTTTCAAAAGTAAAAATACTAACGGCTTACCATATATCAATTTATGGTCTTTTTTAATTTTTTTAAGATATAATTACTAATTTAGTTCGGTTCAACTTGATTCCTTATTATTAGTTAGTTTAAGTTAGTCCCTCAATTATATGAAAAAGTTCAATTTGATCATCTACGTTAAGTTAGAGTTAACATTGTGTTCGTACAGAATACGTGTCAAAGCGTGAACTTTTTTATTTTTTATTTTATTTTTGAATTTTTTAATATTTTTCTAAAAATTTATAAATTGTTACATGTCAGGTTATCGTCATGCCACATGGCTGTTTACCGTCGTGTGACATGTGACAGTGATGATAATTGTTTTCAATTTAGTTATCTATTTAAATTTTTGGTTCAATTTAGTACCTTATTCTTTAAAAAGATACAATTTTATCATTTCCAAATTGAGACCAAATTAATAAATAAGTTTAATTACAACTTATATAACTTATATATACATGTTACAATAATTTTTTTGAATTTATACATCAAATTACTACACCTCAATATTTAAATTATTTTATTTTTTACAATTTTACCTTTGTAATTAGGTATTTAAGTGGAATGATTTGATGTAATTCAAAAACATTATTTTAACATGTATATATAAGTTATAATTAAGTTTATTTACTAATTTGATCTCAAATTAAAAGGATAAAATTGGATCGATTTAAAGAATATGTATTAAATTGAATAAAAAGTTTAAATAAAGGACTAAATTGAAAATAATTATTATCACGTGTCCCAACTATAAACTGGCATGTGGCATGAGAGTAACCTAACACATGACAGTTTATAAATTTTTAGAAAAAAATATTAAAATAAATAAAAAATTAAAATTTTCACTTCTTGTCATCAATAAGGACACATTAACTTCAATTTGATGAAAATGACTAAACTGAACCACTCTAAATAATTTGAGAACTAAATTGAATCAACCAATAATAAATATCAAATTAAACCAAATCAAAAAATTAAGAGACTAATTCAGTAATTATACTTTAATATTTTAAAACAATGCAATGAAAATACCAACATTTTAAAATAATTTACAATCACATATTGTTGTGCATAATTCTTTTCTTTTATTTCTACAACCCTAAACCCTACAAATCCTATTTAAGATGGTTTCTGATTAATGATTTCATAGCAGTTTTGGGTATTATTCGTAGTATATTTTAAATATATTTTATAACTTAACTACATATTTTTCAGAGAAAAAGAATAACGAATGATTTAATTTAAGAGGAGAGAAAAAATATGTAAAATAATAATATAAAAATTAAAACAAAATGAAAGCAAAGAATGGAGTGCGTGGAGCATGTCAGTGTACATAAGCCAGATATATCTGTTGAGTGACGTGGATCCTCTGCCGTCCAAAAATAACTAGAGGTGTGCACTCAAATCGTGCACGTTAAACTTTTCATATTTTATTTTTTCTATTAATATTTTGTCCAAATAAAAATTTATTTCTGATGCAGTTAAAAAATAGCGTAGATATCCTTATCCTTTGGTCACAAATATAACTGTTGAATGGAACCTTCTTTTCGTTTCTTTTTTTCTGTTGACCGTAGCATTCATTGATTCACAAAGAACAGTAGTGTCCAAAGACAAATACGAGAGTAACGTAGTAGGGTTGTTAGCGTTGAGGTTGAGTTTATAGCGGTGATAGCTTAATATTATCAATGTCAGGACCTCAATGCTGCTCAAACCCACCACTTCTGAACCCTAATGCAGGAGCTGGTCACGTTGAAAAACTCGCTGGTCTCGATTCATATGTTGCTGGCTCCCCCAATTCCAATCTCACCGTTCTTCTTATCTCCGACATTTATGGTAATCTATGATCAAAGTTCCATCTTTTCTCTTTTGTGTTTATTCTTTTCCTTTCTGCATCGTTATTTTTCTGCTTCTGCATCACAAATCCTTTGTTTTTTTGTTAACTTAACATGCTCAATGTGTTTTTGCAGGGTATGAAGCACCGAAGTTAAGGTATGGGCTAAATCATTAAATCTCCTGTCTATTTTTTATTTATATTCCAGTAGTAGTTTTTCAAGTCACAAGTTATGGCAAGTTTTCTTTGTCTCTGGCCAATTTCCAAGTAATGATACAGTAGTTTGCTTCTCCTGATATTTTATTTGATTTTATTCTTATTCGTATTTATTTTTCCGATGATTCATTCATTGTGCTTTCTCGTGTGTATTTTTTGTGGAACAAATTTGTGTTTCCTTAGACCCACCCAATTACTCATGTACGTTGTTCTGATTGAACTTACTTGTGCCTTTTAAATTGCTATCTCACGACCTTTGGGTGGTATTGATAGAATATTGATTTTCATGGGGAAATAATTAAATGAATGTCCATTTCAATGTATATGTGTAAATCAAATGAATCAACCACTCACTAATACTGTATATAAGTTAGATTGTTACTTGATTTTTAATCTTTAAGTGATTTATCTGATCATTTGTTTCATTGTGATGCCTACCTTTTTGTAAATTTATTTAATAAATTATGCCTCCAGTAGAATTTGGATGTTTCATTCAGCTCTCGTTGTCGAATCTCTCTTTCTATGATGCCAAATTTAGTATACCCCTAGGAAGTAATCCTGTTTGTCTTATGATGTAAAGGAACATTGCAGACAAGGTTGCAGCTGCTGGGTATTATGTGGTTGTTCCTGATTTCTTCTTTGGTGATCCCTTTAATCCTGAGAATGCTGACCGGCCGGTTCCTGTCTGGATAAAAGATCATGGCACGGTTGGTTCTTATTTACAAAGTGGTGGTTTATATAATTGTTCCCTTTTCTGTATCTTGAAGCAAATACCTTTTTCTTTCGTTTTATTGAAACTGAATTTTTGGCTGTGTTGAAACTTTGATAACACTATAGTTCTGATTGTAGAAGATTACCGCCGGATTCAGATGTCATTTTATTTGATTTTTTAATACCGTAGCAGTTGGACAGTTCTATGTTTTAATGTTAATCTGCAACCTGCATCTGTTGTTTGAGTTTGTATGTAGATAAGATGTTATAAACTATCGTGGATCAAATGCATGAAATTCTGTAACTATACATTATCCTCTGATGCTTTCATATTATATTAACAGGACAAAGGATTTGAAGCTGCAAAATCCATAGTTGAAGCTTTGAAAAGTAAAGGTGTTTCGGCTATTGGGGCTGCTGGCTTTTGTTGGGGGGGTTAGTAATTCTGTTTCACTTATTTGGAGTGCTTGTTTATCCCCTTCCTTTTGTTTGTATACTAATATACTATGTACTATATATACAGCACTTTCAGCTCCTCTTAAGCATATTTATTGTTGGTTTGATTTTAAGTTTTAAACATGATATAAAGTTAGTAATGAAACTCAGAATGTACCCTTTTATTTAATCCCACAGCTAAAGTCGTGGTTGAACTTGCAAAATCCACACTAATTCAAGCGGCTGTGCTTTTACATCCATCATTTGTCTCTGTGGATGACTTCAAGGGTATGGATTTCAATATTTAGATTATTTCTTAATTTTCATAATTATTCATGGAAGATTACTCTGCATCTTGCAATTTACAAGGAAGAATGACAATCAAAATGATGTTGCAGGATCTTATCATACCATCAATCTAAGCATGTTTGTGTGAATGGGGTCTTGCATCACTTCCAGAATCACATTTGTCTTCACATTGACTTGCAGTGCATTTTATATTTTGATGATGTGATCAAAGTTATGAATAATATGTTCTTGATTAGTGAAACTGTTCAAGGAGTAGTTAGCTTTCTTGTTCTTTTTCTTTTTCGTTAAATTATATTGGCATATAGTGTTATGAACTTATCATAATCATTACATTTAACATTTAATTTTGGCATAGAAATGGATTGATGAATATTTTATTGGTTAATTAATTTGTTTGTCCCTGGATTATTTAGATTTTTTAAATAGGTCATTATCCTTTGTTTAGATGAGGAGAAACAAAACTCGGGAGGAAAGAAACCCTTTGAAATTTGAAATTTTTTCTTGTTTAGAAGAGAAAATGGAGTCAAATATGTGAGAAATATCATTGACTAAAAGAAGCAAGTAAAGTTAAATATGTCTCCCAAATTCAGATTTAAATTTCTTATTTCCTTCCTCCTCATTTTCTTTCAACTCATCTAAACATAGTAAAAAAGTTTGTACGTAGATTCTTGAGGAGACAAAGGAGGACCCTCGGGGTCCCCCTCACTTGAAATTTATTAATATTTATATGGCATATAATATTATTTGCGATTTCGTATATTATTGACTGGAAAAATGAAAAAAATAAGTAAATATGGCCACACCTTGCTTATGGATGATTATTTTTGTCTGAAAGATAATGAAAACCTAAAACAGTCATGGTATATATGTATATGTTTTATCATGACTACTAATACAGTTGTCATTTCTGGATCATTCAAAATAGTGAGCGAGGAAGGAGCAATAATTAGCAGATTTCTTGAAGCTGTGACTAAGACTTTCATATTTTAACTGCAATTATTGGTCTTACTTCAGGTGTTGATATTCCAACTGCTATACTTGGAGCTGAGATTGACAAAATGTCTCCTCCAGAGCTTGTGAAACAGTTTGAACAAGTCCTAACTGCTAAACCCGGGGTTGTCTCTTCATTCTTTTTGTGGTCATCTACCATCATTTTATATTACCTTAATGTTTTGCTAGTAATATTATTTTAATGTCACTATGTTTATTGTTTTTTCCTCTACAATTACAAGATGAAATCTTCATTCTTCCTCCTTTTTTTGGCTTTTGATGGGTGCATACAAGTTGGAATTGATTCATCTATCCGAAGCTTAGCGTTATTCAAAATTCATTTTAGCATCCTATTTGTAACTTGTTTGTGTTTTCTTTCTTGGAGACGTACACTTGACCCATAACCGTTCATTCATGTTTAGGTTAATGGATATAGTTTTGAAGTTGAGGAGAAAGTTCTGTACTTTATATTGAGCTTGTTTAACGTTCTTTAATCCAAAATAGAAAGTGGGATGTGTTAGTAATGAGTGAATGTTTATCTGTTGCAGGTTGATTCTTTTGTTAAAATATTTCCTAAAGTCTCTCATGGTTGGACTGTGAGGTACAAAAACGAAGATGAAATAGCTGTGAAGGCTGCAGAAGAAGCCCATCAGGACTTGCTGAACTGGTTTGCTAAACATCTTAAGTGAGAAATTTTGGTATGCTAAGGACATGCTGTGTTTTGACAACAAAATAAAACACTGCGAATTATCATCTTTTTTCTGCAGTGTGTAAGTTACAAGAAAATAAGTAATGTATCTTTGGTTGTTGGAATATGCTTCACATAGTGATTTCAATGTAGCTATCATGCTCAAAGGAAAGTATTATCGTCCTGTTTTACCTCTAATATATTATGCTAATGAATGTTGGTCTTCAATCAGGCAAGGAACAAAACGATGAAAGAAAATATTTAGGGTATGTGTGTGTGATTATACAAGATATGAATGGAATATGATGAGATATTAGTGTTACATTAACATAAGAAAAGGTTATAGAAATTCAGGTCATTTACACATCTGCAAAGAAAACAATTGAAAGTATTAATAGGATAAAATATTGTATTTATTAGTTTTATGAAGAGGATTGGGAAACATTGTTAAGAGGATCTTTGAAAATGTTATTTTTAACCAAGTTTAATGGAGTCATGTGTTTATGTACTACATTGCGCCTTGTAAAGTTTGACATGCATCACACATCCTTGCAAAATTAAAAGAGGAGACTTTTTATATGTAAATGTGACACCCACATCATTAACATATAAATTAAAATAATTTTAAAAATTTTACCTTCAACTTCTAATACATATGGGGTTGTGGGGGCTATTTCCTCATATGGTATTTCCTTTTTAACTAGATGTATTAATAAAAAATTACTCCCGTGAAAAAAAGTTAGATGTTGTCTTCATAAAACAGCTTTGCTTTAAATGAATACAGTAATTTATGAGAAATGAGAGATAGATTATAGAAAACATGCAATTTCTAAAAAATATAAATAAACATCTAAATTAATATTTAAGGAATAAATTTTCAATCATCAATTTTATTATCCTATAGTTTGTATATTTTCTATGTATAAGTTTGAATAGGATCAAGTTTGGCACGAGATTTTTTTGTAAGATTAGAAAATGACGACGTTTTAAAAGTGATAGTGGTTTAAAAATAGTGAGACTCGATTATTTTAATATTAAAAAGTTTTAGTATAAATAGAATTGTTATAAACGAGTTTCATTATTTTAAAACACATCATCTCTCTAGAAACCACTTTTCTAGAGTTCTCTGACTTCTCTCTAGAGATTTTGTCTCTCTGATCGTCTGATTGAAGAACCGAGATCATAGGATTGATCTTCTCGGCGAGCTCTTCAAATTGGACTGATCAGTTTCTTCATTCGTGTAAGTTGAGTTTTCGCTCTCTTTTTTAGTCTTTTTCTGTTTTCTGTTGCATGCGAGTCCTTTTTCGCTTGCATGCGACGTTTTAATCATCAATATAAGTCTCTGATGATCAGTGATTATAACGGTATGTCCTGATCGTTCTTATGATGTTTCTATACGTAGATAAAGCATCTTGTGGAGTTAAAGGTATTGACATTTTTAAGGCGTTGACGTTTATAAAGCTGTCTAAACAAGATAACAGGTATAGGAAGCTAACTGTTTTGCTTGAATTTCGTATAGAAATCATTTTGATGACTTTGAGTTGCATGATTGAGTGTTGTATGAGTGCTTTAACTGTGTAATTGAGTGTATGATTGGATTGTGATAGATTTCTGGATAGTTGCATGTGAGAACAAATTGAGAATCTGATATTTTCGCCTAAGCGAGCAGCTCTCGCCTAAGCGAAAACACCAGAAACTCATCTCCTGTCTCTGCGCGAGATCTCGCCTAGCCGAGCCAGTCTCGCTTGAGCGAGAGTCACTCTCGTCTAAGCGAGAATTCGCCCAAAATTTAGGTTTTTCTCTGTTTCGAGCCTCGTTCAGGCGAGAATGACTGGCCTAAGTGAGAGAGCCCCTTTCGCCTGGGCGAGACCTTCCAGCTTGGGCGAGAACCTCTGCAGTTGAATGTTATTTCTCTGTTTCTAATGGATAAAGTTATGTTTAAATGTTAAAATGTGAACTTAGTTATGATATGCATGAATTGTTATGACTGGTAATATGTGTGGTGAAATTGCATGAAGTTGGAATATGAGAATATGTGGTTGAATTAGGATTTCAAGGGAAATTCTAAGAGGAATGTTTTAGTGTATGTAAGGACATAAGGACTCAGTTTTGGTTGGTATCCTGACGCTCCAATAACCATTAAGGCTCATGTAGAGCATAATGGATTATGTCGGGAGGAGTAGCAGGAGGTCCTAGTCCGTGGATCCGATTCAGTCATATACGTGAAGGGGACTTACCTTGGGAGTGGTTGGGTGATAACCTCTTGTGTCCAAACTCTGCAGAGTTTGGGAACCGTCACAGGTGCACGCCACCAACAGTGGCGGAACTAGGATGTGACAAGGGGGAGCCACGGCTCCCCCATTTTTTTTTTGAATTTTTTTTTATATATTTATATATTTTTTAAAATTATATTATATATTATTTATATTAAAATTATATTATGGAAAATTATAATAAAAGATAAAATAAAAAATTTTAATAGAGACATTAATTTATAAAAGAGATTAGGGTTTTTTTTCTGACTATAAGATCTTTCCATCATGTAAATTATCATGAAAGTCTGTGAAGAGAGATAAATACAAAGGTTGGGAAATAGAGGTTGGAAACACATAGATTGAGATTCATGTATACATTCTTGCATGATCTATCACAAATCAAGGTTAGTATCTTATTATGATTTATGTATGTTAGTTTATGATTCTTTTTAGGATGTTTCTTCCAAATTAAGTTTATCCCAAATTAATATAACCCCTAATTATGATTTTAGGGATTCTTTTATGAAATTGGTATGAACCCTAATTATAATTTTTTCTAAATTATTATAATCCTTAATTATGAAATTTAGGGATTTTGTGTTTTTCGCTACCTATGGTATTTTTTTTTAAGTTTTGAATTTATACAGTATTGCTTATTTAATTAAAGTAGTATGAGTTTTGTTATGTTTTGCATTGTGATAATTGTGATTTGTGAATATAAATTTTATTTTTTCTAAATAGGTAAGAGGTGATAAATTTATATTAGAAAGATTATGGTAAAAAGTAAAAAAATTGATTCCTTTTTTCAAAGAGGAAGGTTTGTGATGAAGATGAAAAAGAAATGCATTTACGTGAACTAAGCTTGAGAAATTTAATAAGAACCAAGAATTTAAGACAATATAAAACAAATCTCTAAAGTTATCAGAGTTACATATAATGAATTTAACAATTCAATAGAACGTGATATGGAAAAAAACGACATCAAATTTGACAATACCACCAAATCAAATTGATGAGATACGAATGACTTATCTAAAATGGTATTCATGAATTGGTATCATGATATAATAGCGATTTTTTTGAATTCTACTATTATATGTGTTTGTTATAAGAAGAGGAAATGAAGAGAAAAAAATGAATAGTTTTTCTTCTAAGAAAATTATATATAACAAATCTAATTTGGCCCCCCTACAATTTTAGTCCAAGTTCCGCCACTGGCCACCAAGAGATCTGATGTCGCTTACATAATTCAGATATTGAGTCTAGAGTAATATATTTGTACTATGTTTGTGGTAGTCTATGTGATTCTAGTAAAAAAATGAGAAAGACTGCATGATTTGTTTATAATTGAATTGCATGATTTTTCTTATCAGATTAGCTTACCCTTGCTTTCTGTGTGTTTGTCTCGTGTTGTATGTTTTTCTTTTGCGATGATCACCTATTTGGTAGGAGCAGATGTGGTTGCAGTGTCAAAGGCACTTCTAGAGGATGAAGAGCCATCGTTTTAGTATTGAGGAGGAGGTTTCCAGTGGAAGTTTCAGCAGTGGTCAATTTAAGTATAGAGTTTGTTAGTTTAGTTTAAGTGTATAAGTGATATATTTTTATAGTCATATTTTTTTGTAAGACTGTATTAATATATTGTGTACACTGGATTATCTATTTTTTTGAACTATGATGAAATTTCCTATTTTTATTAGTTATAAGCTGCTGTTGGGATGTTACATTTTTCGATTAGCTTCTACTTTTTGTTTTTATTAGTTGAAATAGTTGAAAAGTTTGTGTGATTTTTTTACTAATGTTTGATAACCAATTTAGTTTCAATAATTTGTAACATTTTTCTGGAAAGTAGCGATTCTTAAAACGTCTGCTTTAAGCTTTTTATATTTATATTTATTTTAATTTTCAATATTTTTTAAATTTCACCTTTTTCATATAAGATATCGTTTTTCTTATTATTTTTAATTATTAATAATTAATTTCATTTTTATTATTTTTAATTTATTTTATATCAGATCCTTTTCATTTCATTTTGATAAATAAACTATTTACAACAACAATTTATCATTATAAATATTATCAATACTATTATTTTTATTTTCAATTATAATATTTCAGAATTATTAATAATTAAAAATAACATTATATTATAATATATAACTTACTTATCATAAGTATTAAATTATATATGTAATTTATATATTTAAAATATTTATTCATTACAAATTTAATTGTAACATATTTGATATATTTAGAAGTATTTATTTATATGATTTTAATTAAATAAAATAAACATTTATGAAATGTTATATCATGTTAAAGTACTAGTTAAAAAGGTGATTACCTCGTATAAGCTTTTGAATTAGATCTTGAGGATGAAAATAGAAAGAATTATATAACAATGTCCTTTTATTATTTTTCATAATGGTTTATTAAAACATTCAATAAAAATAAATAAATTTAATATCTAAAAGTATTATCATTTTATTTATTTAATAAGATAATTAATAAAAAAATATAATAAGAGGATTAAAAAAGATAACAAAAGGGCATTAAAAACCCTCTGGCTTAAAGTTAACAAAATTCAGATTTGATAAATTAACTCAAAACCATTAAATTTATTTATAATGAATCTTTAAATTAACTTCAATCACAATTTAAGTTAAAGCTAATTTTGTTTTCTGTATGCCGGAAAAAAAATTGTTTTGTCTTATATCTTCCAGAAAACATCTTGTTTGAGTTTAATACGATAATTAAAAAAAAAACTTGTAGTATAATTTTAACACTAGATATATTTTTAATATGCACTGTTACTATATTCAAATATATTTTAGACTTAGTTTATTATATTTTTCACATATTTATAAGCATAAACATAATAATTTGTAAAATATGATACTTGATTATTTATTATTTAAAATCAAACTATAAATAAAATTTTCGTCTTCTACAAAAATCACTACCTCTCTAATTATATTTTGAAAAACGTGTGTGTGATCTTATATGATGATTAAATTAGTCGCATAACATTTATTAACTAGGATTGGTACGGCATGTTTAATAAATGTTTGATTTTCATATCTGAAAATGTAAAAAAATTAGAGGATCAAACATTTAAAAATTTATAGACATTTCGTAAAATTATAAGAACTAAAAACGAATTAAAATATATATTTTATTAAATTTAAAAGTAAACTGCAACCTAGAGTGTAGGTGTATAGGGGAATTAGTAATATAGAAACGTAGGCCATGCTATTAACAGTTTCTTGTTCTAATAACCCACCTTTTTTGTTTTTGTTTTAACAAAATATTAATGAAGAAAAGTGGAAAATGATAACATTTAATATAAATTTATTTTTATTGAAAACTAATTTCTTTCCAAATACACAAATTTAAAAAAATTAATAAAATTTAAACTAAACATAAAAATACATTATATTTATAAACCAATTTTATTTACATAATAAAACTTATATAGTGATATTTTTTAAAATTATTTGTAGTTATCAACTCGTTATATCAACTAATTATATTAAATAATTTTAATCTAATAAATTAATTTATTAATTTAAAAATTATAAATTAAAGTTTTATCAACTATCTTATTAACATTAATTAACTTATTATCCACCCATTAATTTATAAAATATTTTTTAAAAAGACAGTTTATACTAAAATAATAGCGATTCTTGTAAATATAATTGTCTCATTTCTATAAAAAGCTAGATGTGTTTGCATGTGAATCCCTAAACACTAATTTTGACAATTCTTATAGGGTTACAAAAATCCACAAATACCCACACATATCTATAAATATTTAAAAAAATATTTTGTTTTATTTTCATCGATTAAAAAAAACAGAAGTAATCAACATAAATTTAAATATGATATTTATTTATTTATTTTTAATAAACATAAATGAATAAAATATTATATGTAAAAAAAATACATTAAGTCAAACAAAACTATAAAACTTTGAATTGATATTATCTTCTTTACCTTTCTGACATTAAACACCTTTAATTATTAATAATCCAGTAGAAGAACAAATTTATTAAAAATATCTTATTAATTATTAATACGAAATTTTAATTGAAAAATAACTTTAACCACCTTAGTATAAAATATTTGTGCAATTATATAAGTAGGAGCACCCCAAATATGAGTATTAAGAAATTGCCACTCCCCATTAGCACGTGACTAAAATAAATCATCTTAAATATAAAACGATCCCAATTTAGATTCAGTTTTATCTAATTTCAACTTTATTCAATTAAATTTAATTCAACTATGTTAAGTTGACTTTTTATTTAGTAATTAATTCAACTCAACCTAATTATAAGGATATTGAATTAAGTTAAATGAATAAATTAAAAATATAATCACTTATAAAAAGAAATCAGAATAGTTTTTTAAAATGTTTTTAATTTTATAAAACAGCAATACTTAAGAACATGCATAAGTAATATTGCCGTGAGAAAGTATAAAATAAATTTTATAGTAAAGTTAGAAGATAATTGATATTTTTATTATAAACTGTTTATGTAATTTTTTTATCGCATTTATGAAATTGGAAACTGTTACGATTAAATATAGTGATCCACAACATGTACAGAAACCTAAATCACTTTGATGACATAAAATTGAATATATTTTATGATTCCTTTTACCAAGGTTAGCATTACATTAAACTTTAATTTTTGTTAAAATATTTTCCAATAACAGTTTAATACAGTTTTAAATAATTAAATAATAATTTGATTTGAAGTTCAAATTAATTAAATTAATTCAAAAATAGTCTAGAAATTCCGTTCACTTTAATCCTTAAAGACAGCTCATGAACTAAGTTTTCGTCTTTTTTTTCCAATCTATTGGCAAAGGCATGTCGAATTGACTATTTCATCTCATCACAGTTAGGTCCATTGGTAATAACAATAACTTCAATTAAAAACATAATTAATTATTCCTATTGAAAATATGTTTAGTATGAAAAAGAAAATAGACCACTTTTTAAAGTTGATAGATAAGAAAAAAATAAACCAAAAGAAAGTTCAAATATTTTATTTTCTTTTGTATTGAAAGGGAATATTGAAAGTGATGAAAAAATACTAAAAAAGTACGTAACTTGATAGGTGTTAAATGAGTTAAGTTGACTCACACAAATTATCTTTATTTGTTTCAAGTTTATTTTGGAGATGAATTAGTTCAATTTAATTTATTTTTAGTGATTTAAAAAAAATTTAATTATTATCTTTATAATGATATTTAATAAATTAAATAAATATTTTAATAATATTAGTAGAAAAAAATGGTGACTAGGTCTCCTTATTTACCATATTTTGCTTTTATAATTTATTATATATATATATATATATATATATATATATATATATATATATATATTTTTATACTGTCCATGTTCTTGTACGAATTAGAACTTTTTAGTTCATAAATTTTTGGCAGAAGCTAATTTACCTTGATGTCAGAAAATAGAAGATCTTTAATGATTCTTTTTTATCAGCAATAGGTTAGCATTTCATTGAACTTCAAATTTTCTTAAAATTATTTTGAATAACAATTTAATATAATTTTAAATAAGTAAATAATTAGTTGATTTTATACTGTTCAAATTAATCCAAAAGAAGTCTACAAATTTGGTTCACTTTAACCCTTAAAAACAACTCAGTTTATTTGAACCAAATATTAGTTTTTTTTTCTTCCAACCTATTGGCAATGGCATGTTCAATTGACAATTCCATCTCATCATAGTTAGATCCATTGGTAGGTAGGAGCAATAACTTCAATTAAAAACATAATTAATTATTCCTATATACGAAAGAACAAGACCATCTTTTTAAGTTGATCGATAAAAAATATTTTTATTTTCTAATTTTTTTTCTCATAAGTTTAATTTTGTCTAAATTGAATCTTAAAATAAAATATTTATATATAAATTTGAATTATTATTAAATTATTTTTTTATGCAATTTTGTATAATGTAATATTTATCGGTATATAGTAAAAAACATTTAAAATATTTTTAAACTTGAATATAATTTTTCTATAATTTAAAATAAAAATACTTTTTAACTTTATCAACTTTGTTTTATTGATGTTTACAAAATTATAAATGTTTTGACTGTGAAATTTTATTTATATTAATTGTGAAATATTTTTTATAATTTTTTTACTTTTATCCAATATTATTTAATATTATTTGGTATTATGATTTGAAATTTATAACGTTATAATATTTTTAGATATTTTACAAGAATATATCTTTTTAATAATTAATATTTTATAATATTATGCTTTTTTTATATGATTTTGTTGTTTTATAACATACAATTAATTGATATTAAAACAGTGAAAAAAAATATATATAACATATGGAGAATATCTGCCATCAAATGGAGATGATGATGAGACTAAAATCATATACCCCTTATGTATAAGAATAGGATAAATTTTTACTTTAAGAATTAATATGAGATAGTAAATCTCGTTCATAAGTTGTTACCATCCCTACCAAACATGATGGAAAGTTTGAAATAGAAACAATTTAAAAAATTACATTATAATTTAATAACTAAAAACATACTTTTTTTTATAATAAATAAAAATTTTATTTAATTCTCTAATTGTGTTCACCCTCTCTTTTTTTTCAATTTTATTTGGACGAGTTCTTCATTCAAAACTTAAAAGAAAAATAAGTTGGAATTTTGTTATTTCTAAGTTAAAAAAAAATCAAATAAATTTTACAAATTATAATTTTGTTTTGGAAATATATTTGTCATAAATTTATTAAAATATTGTATTTTAATAATAGTTAAAAAGATTAATTTTAATTTTTTATTATAATAAAACAAAAGTAAACATGGATACTCCTAAGAACATGTTTCCACCGATACTAGTGTCAATTTATTACTTACATGATAAAAGGTTATACATTTTACCATGTATATTTTAATGTATTGAAGAATCATATTGTTGTATTCTTAACAGTTAAAAAAATTAATTGAACAAAAAAAGTCACATTATTTTTTTCCTAAGACTTAATTATTAATTTAATCTTCTAATTTGTTGTTTTTGTTTATTTTGGTCTCCTTAGATTTAATTTAATCCTCCAAATTTAATCTTTCAATTGCTTAAAAATATCAATTTGGTCTTCTTATTACTTTTGATTCAATTTAATCTTTTTTTTTTAACAATCAAATTTTGTCCTCTAATTTGAGACCAAATTAGTAATTAAACTTAATTACAACTTATATATACACGTTAAAATAATATTTTAATAATTTGATGTGTAAATTTTAAAATTTTATTTTAATATATATATATATATATATATATATATATATATATATATATATATATATATATATTTATATATATATTTGGTTTCAAATCGAAGAGAGGACAAAATTGAATACAAAATAATAAAGGAATCAAATCGAACCTTTCTAAGAGAGATTGGAGGATTAAATTGAATCAAAAAATAATAAGGAAACCAAAATGAACCAAACTAATAAATTAGAAGACTAAATCACTAAGACATTTTTAATCTAGGAACTTAATTGATTTTTTTTATTAAAAGATCAAATAAAACAAATAAAGAGAAAGGGTAATCTAGTCTTTTGACTATAAGACTAAGACCCTGTTCTTTTGAGGGGATGTACTGTTCAAAAGGATTGGAGAGGAAGGTATGGAGGGTGATCACTTTGTTCTTTGTGGGATGATGCAAGTAAAAGACAGGGATGGATCAAAGGGATGGCTAAAAACTTTCATCCCTCTACTCGAGAAGAGATTAGAAAGTGATAGATATAAAATTACCATTTTATTCTCATCATATTTATTTTTACCTCTTTTATCCTCGTGTTGTCTTCTTTCTTTTTTTCTTCACATAAATTTATATTTTAATTTTAGTTTTAATTTATTAATAAAAATAAATAAAATTTTATTATTAATAAACATCTAAAAATCTAAAGTTAAAAATATATAAACAATATATAATTCTATAAAATTTGAAAAAAAAAATTATTAAAAAGTGTTACCTATATTATTAACAAACATAATCAAATTAAAAAAAATATGTTCATATCAAAAAACAAACAAAAATTATATTTCAAAGACTTAAAAACAAAAAATATATATAACATAAATAAATTATATATTTTTATTATTTCACACAATTAATAGAAATTAAATAAATTATTTTAAATTATTTATATAGCATTTTATATCACTTTTAACATTAAGGATATTTTAGTAATCTCATTTTTTTATCTATTAAATTTGTTTAATATGTCACATCACTCAATTCAATCATAAATTTTCACGAATTTCACTCTCTAATATACTCTAAAATCACCTCCTAATTCCTTAAAAAGAACAACATCAATTTTACCCTCTAATCCTTCTTATCTCTTCCTTTCCCTCTCCTTCTAATCCTTCCTTCCAAAAGAACAAAGCCTAAAGCTAAGTTTTGTTGCTATGGAATAAATGTGACAATTAGAAGAATGAGTGTTGATATTCAAATTTATAAATGGTTAGGCATAGAATGAATCATCATCGGAGTTAGGTCCCAAACTATAAATTCAATAGGATTTCTTTTTGTTTATAAAAGATATTAAAATTTATAAATGGTTCGGCATAGGGTGAATCATCATCGGAGTTAGGTCCCAGACTATAAATTTGATAGGATTTTCTTTCTTTTATAAAACACGCCAATATTAATAAATAATAAAATATAAAATTGAATATAGTAAATAAAAGTATTAAGATATTTTTTTCTCTTCTTCACTTATTTAGTGTGTGTTTGTCTCCAAGTATATCATATCATTTGTTTATGAAAAAAATAAAAAATTAAACACAAACTCGTCATTCTACCTTAAGTTCTCATCTGTTTTATTTTATTTTTGAAGAAAAATACAATTCCTATTATCCTATTTGGTAATAATATATTAATTTTATACGGCACATTTTTATTGTCATAAATTCAACTTTTTCACCTATTCTAAAGCATCATAATAATAATTTAATTAGTCAATGAGAGAAATCTCTTACTAAGATTCAAAGAATAACATGTTTTATATTATTTTTTAGAACATGATGCAAGAAAACATTCTCAAATATATAGAAATATCCAAAAAAGTTAAAATTATGCAATTTTATTATATTAATAATAATGATTAAATATATAAATTTTAAATATATTATTTTGATTGTATAAAATTATAGAAAAAAGATAAAGAAATAAGAAAATAAAAATATGTGACTATTTGTTTCATTTCATTTCAAATATCTGAAGAACACACATAAGAATCAGAAGAAATGAAGAGTCTGTCATTCATTTCAAATAAAATAAGTGAAAAAAAAAATGCAAAGATGCATGTAACATAGAGGATTTTTCTTTTATGAAGTCTCAAAATTTTAATTATAGCTCTACTAAACTTTGGAAATAGGAATCAAGATTCAAAATACATATATTTAATTAAAGCTTAATAAAATTTTAAATTAAAAATTAGAGTATTTTAATCAAGTTTTTATTATAAAAATTGTTAAGTGCTTAAATTAATCTTCTTTACCAAGATAGGTATGTAGGTTACTTTTATCTTTTGATCTCTAACTTATTAATTAAGTCGTCCTGTACTTTTTTTTTTTGTTTTTTAAGTATGAATTTCATTCAATACCCAAAGTTGAAATATATGAATTAAAATTTAATTTAATATCTTTATTACACCCAATAATTTTTGTTACTTCTGAAAAAAACAAAAAGGGAAAAGTTAAGATAGTTGAAAGGCGTAGGTTTAATTATAAATATAAGACCGAAATGTAAACTAACATAGAAAAACACAACATAAAACAGAGAGAGAGAGTGGAAGAAGAAAATGTTAGGAAGTGAAGCGCATTCATACTCTCCAGTTCTGAATGCATCAAGTGGTGCTGGCTATGTCACCCCTATTGGTGGACTCAACTGCTATGTCACTGGTTCCAATTTCACCTTGTGCACCATTCTTCTTGTTGCCGATATTTTTGGTACTCAATTAATTGTCTTCTAAAAATCAACAACATTTTTATTTTATTTTGCTTATGTAATTTTATTGAAGTTCCGAAAATTGAACTGTGAACTTTGTATGCTCAATTTGTGTCATAGGAATCAATGCAACAAATTTCAGGTATGTTGTTTACTTTCTATGCTTATTCTATTATGATGTGTTCCCCTCACAACTCATAAATATTTGTGCAGGAATCTTGCAGACAAGGTTGCTGCAAGAGGATATTACGTTGTAGCTCCTGATTTATTTAATGGCAACCCTTTTGATCCTGATGATGTCAACAGACCCTTATCTGTTTGGTTACAAGATCATCCACCGGTTAATTCTTACTTAACGATACTTGTTTGTTTATGCTTCATTTAGCAAGATAAAAAAAATGGTGTTTCCAATTTTCAAAATCCAATTTTGGCACAACATAGCCACCAAATTCGAAATCGTGCCTTGTTTGTAAATAGTACTACCTGTTAAATTTGTAGGAGAATGCTTCTGCAGATGTAAAACCTGTTCTTCAAGAGTTAAGAAGTAAAGGTTATTCTCGGCCAGGAGTGGCTGGTTTTTGCTGGGGCGGTGAGTGGTTTCCACTTATCTGTGTTATTTCTGTAACTACTCATGGATCAAATGTTAGGGGTAGTAACTTGGAAGAATAAGACAATTTTTCAGGAATTTCTAGAGTTTTTAGTTTAAAAATAATAAAAGTATGTTTGGTTGAGAACTATTTAATTTTTGTAGAAAAATTGAAAGGTTTTATGATAAAATATATGGTTTAAATGTAGAATTTTAAAATTCTTTTTTTTCCTTTCTCTCAGGTAAGGCCATGTCCGACCTTGGGAAAACCAACTATGTGAAAGCTGCTTCGCAATCACATCCATCATTTCTCGAAGCGGATGACGTCAGAGGTATGGGTTTTCATCAATGTTCAGATTATTTCGTAATTTACATATTTTATTTAGGGTTCCTTTTCTGCTTCTAAGGATAGATTATTGATCTTATTTTCAGGTATAAAGGTTCCTTTTCAAATTCTTGGTGGTCAAAATGATACAATGACTCCTCCATCCAGAATAAGAGAAGCTGAGCAAGTCCTACGAAATGCTAAACCTAAGGTATCATTAATCCTATTATGTTTATCAAAGTGTAATTTCTGAATAGATTTAATTAATAAAAACCTTAAATATAAAAATCCAAGTTACTATTAAGTTTTTTTTTTTTTTTTTAAATTTATTTAGGGTTAAATTTATTTGTTTTGTGCAGGTTCCTTATCAGGTAAAAATATTTCCTAATGTGGAACATGGTTGGACTCTGTTATATGATCCTAATGATCCAGTGGCTGTGAAGGCTGCAGACAAGGCTCATCGAACGATGATAGCTTGGTTTGATAAATATGTTCGGAACTGAGAAATCTTGTTATGTGATATCCGTGTGTCTGTGTAGTTTTATTTATGAAAAAATAAAGTGTTATGACCAATCATAATAAGTACGTGATAAGTGTACTAGCTTTTAAGAATCTTAGTTTGACAAGTTCAACGAGATTCTGTGAAAGATATAATTTCAGTTTATCTATCTTATATGTTTAAATAAATGATTCACAGTAAACTCTGACCTGTTTCTATTAATGTATTGCTGTAATAATAGACAATGAAAATGTAAGTGTTTATTATGTTGTGTTTATATCAATTGATATGTGAAGATTTTATAAGGATAAATTTGGGAGAGTGGAAGGGAGATCTTTTACAAGGATACTTGTGTTTATATCTTTTTAATTTTTACTTCTCACTTTTATAACAAATTTTAATTAACTAGATTTTAGTTTAATTTTTTTTACACCATTATATGAAAATAACATTGATTATAATTAGTTAATACTTTACTTGAATTGCATATTAGTAGAGTTGTCAAAATGGGTTGGAACTCGCGAGCCAATCCTGCTCACTACGGGTTAGGTTGGGTTGAAATTTTTTTACAAATTTCAATACTGGTTGATTTTTGACCCGGCTCATTTAGAACACAACTTATGCAGGTTGAACCCGTGATGAGCCGGGTTGACTCATCAATCCGCAGATAAAAGAGTCACACAAGTGTTTTTTATTTATTTTTATTAAGTTGGGTTTTACATTTGGATCATGTTAGGTTGTTTTTTTTTATCCAACACATAAATAATTTGTATATATATATAATTTTTTATTTTGGTTTGTATTTGGATTGTATCAAAGTTTATTTATATTTTAATTAGGATTAGAATTTAGTTTTGATTGAAAAAAAAATTAAAAAAATAATATTTTTTTTAACTAAGTGAATCCGTGAGTCAACCTGTTTAACTCGCCAACCCGTGGTGGGTTGAGCCGAGTTCGAATTTTTTGGCTCGCTAAAAAGTGAGCTGGGTTGGATTGACTCACTAAATCATCAATTCGTGATGGATCGAGCTGGGTCGGACCGGGTTACCCATTTCACAACTCTATATATTAGTCAATTAAAAATTACATATATGTTTAGGTTAAATTAGTTAATATAGACAATTTCATTTAAATTATTTTTATCAATACATAAATATTTATAACAAAATTTGATTAAAATGATTAAATTCACGTATTTTAAAATATAAAAGATTAAATTAGTTCAAAATTTTAAAATAAAGTAATTCTAAAATTGACCGAAGGATAAAAACATATTTAACCATTTTGTCAATAAAGATACTTTTTATGAGTTTTAAGAATTATACATGTCCTAACCCACGATGTGCTGCCAAAGATAGTCGTTTTGAATCTTAACTGTGCTTCTTATAATATAAACACGGTCCAAACCTTTTCATCGTATTCAAAATAATCCATTTTTGTGATCTTGGTAGAAAAAAGCTCTCACATGAGTAACTACTTTTTTCTCTCAATTGTAGTTTAATATAATTGAATATGCTTTCAAGTTCTTCTTACATTTGCCTTTATTTAAGTAATGTTTGTTATCAATTGAGGGGTTATCATGTAAAATTTACCATCTTTCAATCCATAATTGTTTCAAATTTATACTTGATCGGAATGAACAAGTGTTATGTCCAATTTCATGTAGTTGAAAGCACTGTCAACAAACTCTTTCCATGACGTGAATTTCATTCCACTGAGCATTACAAAATGCTAGAAAAAAAAATGATTAATAATTTCTGCTCTAACAGATTACTCATCAGCAATTTGAACCATACAATAAATCTAATTTTAACCTTCTTCACAACACTATAACTGATAAATTTATCGGTCATTTAACCTTTTTCACTACAGACCACACGATATAGTTGTTGATGATAGAATCTGTGATAAATATATAAGAACATAATGGGAGTGGAATGTTAGCATAACACAAAGGAAAGAGAGAAAAATGGTAAGAGGTGATTGTTTTTCAAACCATCCAATCCTTAACGGAACCAGCGGTGTTGGCAATGTTACCAATATCGGAGGTGTTAATTGCTATGTCACTGGTTGCAGTCTCTCCGCCATCGCCATACTTCTTATTTCTGATGTTTATGGTATTCTTTCTTTCTGCTGCTTAATCACCTTATTACAAACATTTTTATTATTTGCTTATATCATTTTGTAAAGTTCCAAACATTCAACTTTTGCTTACTTATCAAGAAACCTATGACTTGGGTCATCGTTATTGGTTATTTTTGTGATAGATTTCCTTGAATGGTAGTGTTTTATTTATAAACAGAAAATCAGAAAAGAACATGATATTTTGCTGTCACTTGTTATCACTTGCACTGCTATTGCTGTTAATTCCCTGTTTGGTGCATCTATTGTTTTGCTTCTACCACTGTTTTTACCTTTAGCCCATATCTTCATTTAATTAACATGCTCAATTTGACTTGCAGGATATAAAGCACCACTTTTAAGGTATGGGTTATCTTCAATGTCTACTTTCTATGACTAATTTTTTGTATTGTTAAAGAGTTCAAGTCTATTGATTAAAAATAAGTAAGATGACTAATATATAAGTAAAAAGACTCAAAAACATATTATTTTAAGGTTTTGGATCAGAAATAATAGTGTTATGATCTCTTATATAAACTTGTTTAAGACTGATGCATGCCGAATTCTTAGAAAAACTTTACAATGGTAAGTTTAAGGATAACTAATATACAAGTAGAAACAGAATAAACCAGTGTCTCTCCTCATCACACGGATCTCTTTGCTTATTCTCTTTCACTCTCTATGATGCTAAATGTAATATGCTCCCCTGATAAGTAACAAACGTGTTATGTATTGCTAGGAAAATTGGTGACAAGGTTGGAGATTCTGGGTATTATGTTGTGGTTCCTGACTTGTTAAATGACGACCCTCTTGATCCTAAGAATTTGAAAAGGCCAAATAATGTTTGGTTAAAAGACCATGAACCGGTTAGTTCTTACTCAACGATACATACTTGTTTCTAATTGACTTGCCAAGAAAAAATGTTGTTGCTTCTTTTCTTCAAATTTCAATCTTGGTGTCCTTCTTTCAATTTTCTGAACTGATTTTTGAAGAGGAGTAAATGTTGATGCTTGCATTGCATATTAAATTTGCAGGGAAAGGGTGTTGAAATTGCAAAACCTATTATTAAAGCCTTAAAAAGTAAAAATGTTTCTGCTATCGGAGCTGCTGCTTTCTGTTGGGGTGGTGAGTATTGAATTGGGTTTCTTTATCGTATCTTGCAATTTCAGGTTCTCTTTGGTATAAACTCAGAATGTAATGTGGTTTTTCATTTCTCAGCTAAGACAGTTACTGGTCTTGCAACAGCCAACCTTACCCAAGCTTCTGTGCTATTACATCCATCATATATCACTGTGGATGACGTCCGTGGTATGTATGATTTTTCAATGTTTAGAGAACTTTTGATATATATTGGTGAAAGTTTTAGATATGACTGAAACTTCTTATCGCAACTTTCACATCCCACTTTGTGAATGATTAAAAAGTTTGAAAGATGAGCAAAGGCTGTGATGATTTAGTCTTGTTACCATTTTTGAATGATTCAGAGGTTTGTAATGAATTACTTTCAGGCATTAAAACTCCCATTGCTATACTTGGAGCTGAACATGATTCACTCTCTCCTCCAAAGCTTGTAAAAGAGTTTAAACAAGTCCTAGATGCTAAACCAGAGGTATGATGAATCTTGTTTTCTTTTTGTGGTTATGTACTGTCATTTCATAGAAATTAAGTACTGTAATTAATTTTGTCTAACGAAAAATTTATCAAATCTCTCATGTAGTTTATCACCTGTGTACCGATTTTTGTCTTGTGCAGGTTATTAGTTATGTAAAAATATTTATGAACGCCTCACATGGTTGGGCTCTGAGGTATGACCCTAAAGATCCAACAGCTGTGAAAGGGGCAGAGGCGGCACACAAAATCATGATAGATTGGTTTGATAAGCATCTAAAGAAGTGAGAAATCCAGTGTGTGATTTTCATCGTACCGTCGTGTCCCTGTTGGAGGATGGAGAATGCTACCTATTTCATGCTCTTTTATTTTGAAAAACTATATTGTTAGGACCTATGTTAAGGGAGTGACAATGTGATAACAGAAAAATAAGACAAGTGAGTTTTTCATCTATAAATGCAGAGAGGTATTGAGTTTGAAGATGTTATTTTGGTATCTTTTCTATTCTATTACCAATTCCTTATATTGTTCTACTTCTTCAATTACACAATAACACAACAAGTTCTATTTCTTTTTCACGCTTTATTATACTATCATACAAGAACAAGTACACCATTGTTAGTCTTCTTCAGCTTGATCACTATCATAAGGGAGTGAAAGTAGAGACTCAGTATACACAATCATTTGGGATCCTCTTCGACCATCGTAATAGGATCGATGCTCTAGAAACTCTCCTTCGTTGTTACATTTTACCAATCCACTATCGCCATCTGTTCTTCCTACAATATCACCATTTTTTGTAGCGCAAATCAGTGAGAAACATTTAGTAGGAATCTCATCAACAGGCACATCAACACTCCTAGTCCAAGATGAGTGTATTTTGTACTCTTTCATCACCCATATTTGTAGTGGACATTCATGATACCCCATAACGTGTACACAAAGAAAATCTCCAAGTACTCTCAACTCGCAAAAATCAAACTGGCACGCCAGATCCTCAGGCAGAAGTATCTCTGAGAAACTCCTTTCTGTTAAATCAAAAACAACAATAACATTCCTTGATGCATCGTTACTATAAGCCAACCAATGAATAGCACCGTTCAAGAGCGACCCCGTTCTGGGATCATCACAGCAATTCATGTAAGACAGATGAATGCCCTCAATTTCTTTCCACGCATTAGCTCTGACAGAGAAAAACTCCACTCGCGTTGTTACAGCTTCTGAGTTCACATCGTAGGAGGCTTGAACCACCAAGTAATCATCCGTTGAAGGGTCGTACCCAAAACCATAAAGAAACGTGCAAAACATGACATCCATATTCCATGCAATAGGTGAATGACACACTTGTTTGTGGATACCTGTTGAAGGATTCCACAAACAGAGACTTTGGCCACAGTCCAAAAGCACAAACCCCCTACAAGAACCTAGGATTTGATCCCAGTAGAATTCTGGCTGCAGAGAGTTGAGGTTTAATGTAGCGGAAGCAGAATCATCGTGGAGGGGTGCATTGAAGTCTATGGATCGGGCTTCAGGGACAATAGATTCCAATAACAAAAGTCTCTCCGTGCTTGCTGCAGCAAGTTCAAAATGTGAAATTGCAAAGTTGGGATCAGAGATTAAAGAAAACCATGATCTACAGACACTTTTGAAACGAACCAGAGACTTGACCGGCAACCTCAACAATATCTGAATAATCAAAGCCCACGGCAGAACAGTGGTCCTCCTTCTCCTTACTCCTCTTCTATTGGTTCTCTTCATTTTACTTTCCTTCATTGTTCTGCATGCAGCATATGACTCGATATATAGAGAAGATAGAAGAACAGGACATAGCTGTTCCTTCTCTAGTACACTTCCCAAGCCTTTTCCTTCTTCAGTACTTTTCCTCAATGACCAGGTCATCCTTATCCCTTCAGTACATACCCCAAAATAAATGCGTCAATGGTCAACTAAATCATGCATATTTGCTTGCATTCACTAATATGATAAGGGTATTATATTCGATATATCAATATGTTTATTTTAAAATTAATAAAATATAATATGATATATATACATGATATATAAATATCAAAAAATATATATTAATTTTTTAAAATATAATAAATGTATGATTATTATTGTATGAATCCAACTTAAAATTATATGTATTAAAGTTGTCAACATAAAAAAATATGAATTATTATCATTGTAAAAATACAACTATTAAAAAACTCTCAAATAATGATTAATTTTAGTAACAAAAAATATGTTAAAGACTAATCTCTTAATTAAAAACCAATTATTTTGGTAACAAAAAATTTAGTGACCAACTTAAAAACTAATTCTTTTGATAGTCAAAACCTGGTAGCTAATGTTAATAACCAATTTAGAAATCAATTCCTAATGAAAACTATTTTAATTATTAATTTAGAGACCAATTATAATTTTTTAGAACTATTTTAGTTGTTAATTTTTAGTTTTAAAATTGGTACTTAAATTGATTACTGTATAATGACTAATTATTTGTTGTTACTAAAATTGGTTATTATTCAAAAAAATTCTTGTACTGTAATTTTATAAATTAGATACTTTACTAAGAAGTATCGATAAAATATCTTAAAGTATCAGATAAGGATACGTGTCAAACACATATACGTAATCCAAATTGAAGGATCGATGCATCTTAGCTAAGGTGGTGGAAAGAATGGTCAACTATTACTTTAGTCTAAATTTTTATAATATATGAAATTTTTTATTATCGTGTATTTATATTTCAATTTAAAATGTTTCTTTCTTTTAAATTTTATTTTAATTACTAGGAAGACTACTACTACTACACACATAAGATATTTGAGATACAGTATGAATAAACCAATTATTCTATTGATAATTCTAAATAATTAAAAACACAAAACATTTAAATAATTTTTGAAGTATTTAACATAAGAATGAGAACAATTTTACTACTATTTTTTCTTTCACTTTAGCATAGGAGTTGGCACGGTGACCAATCCAAAACAACTACTCTCACAATTTATATATATATATATATATATATATATATATATATATATATATATATACTTTCATTTGCTGGTTTCATTTCAATTTTAGGTTTTTGCTGGAAATTTCACCGGTTTTATATAATTATTATTTAAATTAGTGTAAACACAAACGCTATCGTGTCAGTACACATTTTTAAATTATATTAATAATTGATGATATTGTAATATTATTAAATTAATAAATAAAATAAAAATATATTTATAAAAAATAAAGTAAAATATATAGAGAAAATTTGAGAAAAATAACTGTTAATGAATAGTAAGAAAAAAAGAAGAAGAAGGAGGTAAGTTAATAGTTTTATAAAAACTTGTAAAAGTAACTATTAATTTTTAAAAATTTAATAAATAATTAAATTATAAATGATAAAATTAAAATTATGAAATGTGGACACAAAAAAAAAAATCTAATTTATATATAATTATAGATTTTATATATAGTTATAGATGAATGGACTCTATCAAGTCAAATCCTAGAATTGTCTCAAAACGTCCAAGACAAACAACCACAACACAACACGGATGCGCACCGATTTGATTTAAAGTTAGTATGAAAAAATTCCTCATAAATATTTATAAGAAACAATACAATGATTTCTTTTATAAGCTGATATTAATTTGTATATACGTTAAAAATTAGCTCTGAAAGAAGCAGATAGGGAAATTTTCATAAATTAATTTAATAAAATAATCTTAATTTTAAAATTTCAAGTTAATATTTGTAATTATTTTAAAAGCTCGATCTAATACAATATTAAAATTACAATACGAAAAGGATTATTTCGTTTAGTCCTGTTTCGATAGCAAAAAATTATTTTAGAAATTGATCATAGGTTTAAAAAATGAATCCAAACATGCACTAAAAAAACAAAATCCATAAACTCTTTTATTCTCATTCCTTGTTGGCATCGTTCTAAATTAGGGATGGCAACGGAGCGGGGACGGGTTTCGCTATCCCATATTCATCCCTGCATAAAAAATTCAT
>Ga0214544_1000200_pt1 | contig 95685 bp, 42 predicted proteins | sample CNSS3metaG_FD_160074 | JGI IMG/M metagenome (GOLD analysis project Ga0214544, IMG submission 160074) | Root nodule microbial communities from cowpea collected in UCLA plant growth center, Los Angeles, California, USA - CNSS3 | ecosystem: Host-associated > Plants > Roots > Nodule | place: USA...
ATATATATATATATATATATATATATATATATATATATATATATATATTATTCTTCGACATGACATGTTACAATGTTACAATAGAATGAACTTATAATGAGTGAGATAATTTTATTTTTATTACACAATTTACATTAATTGAAGCAAGGCAAAGAACTAGTAGCATATATATTTTTTTGACTTCTGCCTCAAACGGGTTATCATATTGTACGTAATATCCTTATGACACAAAAGGAATTTAATTTAATTGATAAAAGAAGGAAAATAGATTACTCATGAGACTACTTTTTCACAATTTGACCGCATTTAATTACATATCATTATTCTAATAATCTTACCCAACTAATTGTACAACATAGTTTACAAATCTTATCCAATTATCTACATATAATTATTACCATAATAATAATAATAAAATAAAAGAACAATTTGACCACATTACTCCTTATAAAACAAGAAATAAGAATATTCATTATATTTTAACTAGAAATTATTTTGCTACATAGATACCGTGGATTGAACGTTTTGGCCGGCATCTAAACCAAGTTGTGAACAAAAGACGGATAAATTCCTTAATTTTCAAAGAAGAGAGGAAATAAATAATAATAAAAGTGCAATTTGCCTAAAATTTTGGTATTTTCTTTTATAAACTTCTCTCTTTCTTTCTCATTGACCATTTCTTCCGCGTTCACGTTTACATCAATCAACGTCTGGCTTTTGCGGATCGCACGTCAAAGCAAACCAATTAATGTACTTCAATTAATTCTATATATATAGATTTTGTGCAAATTCTAGAACATCTTGCTAACTCACAAATCATCTCAACCGTTCACGTCCCTAATAATTAGAACACGATTTGTTCCTTTGACGTGTCTTTTTTCGAGCATTCAAACTTGTTGTTCAGATAAGCTTTACACTGTCCCTGCCTTTTAAACCCTCTTTCGTTTCTATCTCATTCCTATGTTCTGTGATAACAAACTCTTTTTGACTTTCATGCTCACCTGCAATAACAACCATTTCCATAAGACATTTTCCTCCATTTCATATATAATATACAATGACTACCACAAATTAATCCTATTTTTCCACACAGAAATCAAATAATTGGATCACGACCACTTCACTTGGGTCATCAGTATTCCAGAAAAATGAAAAATTTCCGAGTTCCGTGTTCATATTTAAGGATGTCTTTTTCAAAAACAAACTCTTTCACTTGGTGCATGGAACATGTTTTTCTTTTGACGTTAATCGCTTTAGATGAGTATACGAGTGAGACTAAATATGCATGTAATATTATAATTTTTGGGGTTTTTCAATAAATTAAAAATACAATATGTGCAAATTACAAGCGTTATATTTCTATCAATTATTACCTTTTACATGTACGTTGTGTTTTTATTGAGAAGCAGTACTTACATAAAAAAGTTGAACGAAAATGGTCCGTGTATTATACAAGAAAATAAATAAGGAAAAACAATGGAAGATGATATATAGTTTAACAAGGTTGACGTTGACCACCTGAGTTTATCCTCCGCCTTTTAGTCGGAAAAAACTGCCGGAAATCGCCGTGAGCGATGGTGGCAACATGCCATTGATCCAAGATCAACCTCTCTTCCAAACCAAATTGTTGCTGAACCGTGGACGCGAGTCCACCGTCGAGAAACCCTGCAGGGTCATGGCACGGCGGTTTGGCCTTCCGGCGACCGGCGCCTATGGGTACGTTGCGGAGGGCTCCGCCGGCGGTCCAGTACCTCTGGCAGCCCTTGCAGAAATGCCTTGGCTGATTAACGTTGTAGTTGTTGAAGTAACAAAACTTGGTTTCCATGCTCTTGCATCTTGGACATGGTATGATCCTATCAGCTCTCTTTTCTTCTGTTCCTTCTTCACTCACTTTACTATCTTCTCTTCTTTCTCTGCCATGCAAGGTAATCGTTGTTCCAAACAGCTTAATCCCTTCACTGGCTTGGCCTACTTGGGCCATTTTCAGAGACAGAAAAAGAGAGAGAGAAAAAAGGATTATTGTTAGTGAAGAAGGTTTTGGTTGGGGTTGAGGAGGAAAAATCTGAAGGTATTTTTATATATGCAGAGAGGAATAAAGGTAAAAAGGTATATAATAGTTAGTAGAATGATAAAGCTTGGGTGTTTTGGCAGAAAGTTGATGTGAAAAACGCCAAAACGTAGGTGGAATATAAAGTGCGTTGCGAAATTAAAATAAATAAAAGAGGAAAAGAGAAAAAGAAGAAAAGTTAAAAGGGTTTTTTGGAAGAGTAGAAATTGGAAAAGCTGTGGATGAACTTTTTGTACACATGAATAATAGTGTACGTCATGAGCATGCAGTGCTAAAATGTATACATACACTGGCCCAATCCAGGTGTGTAAGAGATAGAAGGAAAAGTAATCATAGTTATCTTGACAAGGACAATGATATTTTGATTACTAAATTTTAGTTTTAAGATATTGAGAATGAGAAAATAAAAAAATAAAAAATTACTTAAAAGATGCCACCTAAAATTGTAAGAGAAAGTTGTCAAAATTTAGTAATAAAAAATCATTTTCCATTTGATAAGTGGATGCAAAGAAAAGCAAAAGAATTGTTGAAAAAGTCATCAGAGTTTTATTATATATACACTTATATTCTATTTTCATATGTAGGCCAGCTCGAAAATATTATGTTAGCCAAAAGAGGGTTTGTATTCTGTGTTATTAATATTATAGCTTCTTTAAAAAAAGTTGAGAAGGAGAAGCAAAGGAATAATATTGTATATGATTAATTTTGTTTGGGAAACTTGGCATTGAAGTTTGGAGAATAAGGATGTTTGGTAGGTGATGATGATTATGAATAATTAAGTTATGGATTATGCTGCTGAGTATGATAATCATGATTCGGTAATTGTTTAGATAAGTTATTGATTGTGGTGTGAGCCATATACATAGCACAAAATGTAAATATTGCATCATCTTCTGTACTCTCTCGCAAGTGTTTTAATATTAATGATTCAAATTATTTCTTAATTATTCAAGTTAATTTTTAATATTTTATTACTAAATAATAATCCATTATTCTAAGAATTAAAATGTCATAATATATATTCTTACACAAAAAGGTTAAGTCTTCTTTAAGTGTAGCTTAAATTAAACAATATTGAATAAATGTAAGATTATTTTTTACTAATATTGATCACAGTTGTTTTAGTTCCCATTAGTCAAGTTTATCTTTCTTTTTGTTTTTTAACAGTCTTGTCTTCATATGGTTTTTGACCAATTGTTAGCTAAAAATTTCTCATTATTGACCATAATTATTTTAGCTTACCTTAGTCAATGCTATTTTGTTGACAACAGTGGGTGGGTTCTTTTCCAACTTCAGGATCAATATACATTGAAAATGTTGTCTTCCTACCATTGTTAAAAAAATCTTACTCAACGATGATGACGGAAAATTTCCACAACCAACATTAGGAAAAAATTTATGACCAACTTTGAAAGAAAAAATAACACTACTAATATGGATAAAAAAAAATAACTTTTGCAAACATGAAAAGAAAATTTAATAGACTGTCAAACGCAAAAAATACCACGACCCATATCAATTAAAAATTAAACCTAGTGGATATTAACTAAAAGAAATTGTTTTTAGTATTAGTAAAAAATTGTTAATGTTGATTAAAAAAAATCTTAACTAACATTGATCAAAATGACATCATCCAACATTGATAAAAAATAATCATGAATCGATTTTGGTTAGAAGATTTCCACAATTTGAAAAAATGATATCGAGTAAATAATGCTATAACATCAATTAATTGATTTAATAATGTAAAATTTCAAAGTTAAGTGTTAAGTTATATAAATTTTTATATGAATTATGGTTATAGTTATTGAGATTGTGGATCTAGATATATAATATTAGTTTTACATATATAAAATATTTGACACAATTTTTATCTCAAAATCTTAAGATAATGGTGTTATGAATCTTTATTCTTATACAGTATTTAACTTTGTCTATTATATCCAATGTCAGACTTTTTGATTCACATTTAAATTATTTCCGACATTAATATATATAAAACATTTGTCTCAAGGAAATTAATGTAAAAAAAAAAGAAGTTGCATAACAAAGAAGGAAATTAATTTAAGAAGCTCCACTTCCTTGAAGTGGTGTTGTTACAAAAGCAGAGGGATACATATTCTACACGTGAGTTGAATGATCTGATCTAGGCTTCACTTTTTGTGTCTTTTAAAAGGATAGTATTACAACTATCGTAGTTCATTGACCAATCATATTCTAATACACATCGTGCAATTTTTTTATCTGTATTTAGATATATTGATTGTTAAAGTCACATCCTTTAATGCCATTTGGTATAACTTTTCACACAAAAAGCCAACTTTTCAGGTACCAATAGATTTTTCCAAAACTTTAATGTATTTCTTTATTTAAAAAATGCTTTGTCAATAAAAAAAATTGAATTAATTTCTTATTAATAGAAAATCTCGCAAAATATTCTCCAAGAATTTTCTACACACTATACAAGTGTGTAATAAATTTAAAAATATTCTTTTAAAAGGTTAATTTTATGAAATAAAATTTAGTTGTGGGTCGGGTTCCCTTTTAGTACGCCAACAACGTTTTCTGTCTTAAGATACTTTTATATGTCTTTTTTTAACTAAAGGGGTTTTCATATTATTTATTTGAAAAGTGACCCCATTTCCAACTCATTACTCTGTTTTATAATGAAGATTAGGAAGCATCAATTACCTTTCTTTATCGATAAAGGATACACTTTTTTCCTGGGAATTATTTTAAAGTCAATCACCACGTATAAAGTTATATCGGAGCAAAACATCATAGTCATAGATTTTCATTAAAATAAGGGAAAAGTTGAATGTTGTTTATCTAATCTGATCACAGAATTCGAACTCCTTGTTCATTGCTACTTTTTTCTTTTCCACTTTCCTTCTTCCTTTACGCAAGAAAAAGTTAAATCAAATAAAATTGGGCAATTAATAAAATATTAGATTCACTAATATTATATGCGCAAGCTTAGGCAATTATCAAGTTTTTCAATATCAACTTGTTGGATACATTTGTTGAAGAATGCACATGTTCTAGGCTTCGAAATTCTTTCATAATGTTTAGTTATATTGAGAAAATCAAATACTAGTTATTTTAGGTATTTGAAATAATTAACTTACGATGCAATCTAATGATTAATAGACCAAGGTGTTAAAAAATGAACTTATAAATTTGACTTGTAAGGTGATGTTTAGATCCACTTATGTATTGTGAATTGATTTTATTTCTAATCATGTGTGGTCCGATATAATAAAACCCAACAATAACAAATTTATCGATAGCGGATGACACAATAGATCTAACAAATAACAAATATCACTGAGATAGATTATAACTTATGACTATGATGTCATGTTAAGATTTTAAGTCTAACTCAACTCTAAAAAACTGATTTATAAAATAAAGTTTATACAGATTTATATATTATAAATTAGTTTTATCGTTGATGTGAAAATTCTAACCCCACACAAAATGATTTAGATTTTTTTGGTGTAATCCATTCATTATATACGTATTGTGTTATTTGTTGTAAGGGTTTAAAAGGGAAGGGGTGTAGTTAGTGGAAATGTTTTAAGAGTTTGGGTAGTATTTTAGTTTACTTGTAATTATGGGCTGAAATAAAAAAACAAAAGGATGGTGGGTGTAAATGACTAGTGTGAATGATGTCATTAGAAAATGTTTGAAGGAGAAGTCATTAACTATTGCATCTTCCATTCTTCTCTTTCTTCCTCAATTGACTTCAATTCCTTTTCTCTCCTTTTAAGCTTTCGTTGATCACAAGTTATTAAAACCACTCAACAGGAAAATCAAATAGAATTTTGCTTATCAATTTTTTTTTTCGCTCAACAATTCTTCCAGTGGGAAATTAGAAAAAAAAAATGAAAAAGAAAAAGTTGTTTATACTTACTGTATTTTGGTTAGCGGAATTTAATTTTTCCTGAATGGATTTCTAAAAACACTTGAATTTTATTATTTACTTATATAGGTTAAATAATTTATATTTATAATTCTAATTCTTTTTAATAATTACATCTATAAATGTTACAATAATGTTTATTATGCGATTAGATTGGTAGTAATATATGGATTAAATTACCATGATTTGATAATCCTAGTGATAGTTATGTTGTGAAATGTGAATTTCTTATTTTTAAATGAATTGGATTAATGAGAATAATATTTTTTTTTTAACAATTGACCACTTGATTAAGTACCTTTAGAAAGAAGATGCTAAAATTTTATTAATATTTAAGTTACATAGACGAAAATATTAGAGGTGAAAAACCGATGAAAATTGTTATGTTATTACTTGATATAGTAAATATAAGAAAAGCATTTTGATTTATTGTTACTATTTATTATTATATTGTAAATGTTAGGAATTACTTTAATTTGTTTTAAGTTTTCTTACGAGTAGATTCTGATTTTGAATTATTATATGTATATTAGATTTTTTAATATTACAAACAGTTTAGTTATTCGTAAAAATTGTTTTACACATTGCTACTATTCTTTGAAGTTTAAGGTTTCACTGAGTTCACATTAATGATCTTTTTAGATAAATGAGAGAGTAAATACATGTTGGTATACATTAGTTTAACATTTAACAAGTTAAATGCAACTTAATTGTTATTGAATTGATATTAATAAAATAATAATAATAATAACATATAAAATAATATAAAATACACTATAATACAAAATTAAAATAACACTTATTTTGAGGTTTGACATTCAACAAACATAAAAAATCAAATATATATGAGCCGGCAATTTTAGTCTACCTTCAAATATCTTAAAAATCTGAAGTGATAGACAAAATATTAGCTGTAAAATGAGTATCTCTATAAACAAAATATTTTGGCCATGTGAATTGTATCTATGTTTCTGTCCCTTCTACGATACATATCTTACCCAAATCAGTTTATTATCAGGAATGCATGGTTTGGATAATAAGTATATATATATATATATATATATATATATATATATATATATATGGTCACAATTCACATCAACTAACTACCAATAAAAAGAGAAGATAAATAAAGTGTTGAATCATTAAATAACACCTGCACTTCAAATATTTATACATAAAAAAGAATTAAAGATTGACAAAATTCAATTTCATAATTTCTACGCTTAAAACTAAAATTAGTTTCTAACTATCAGTTAAAAACATTAAAATATTACTAGAACAATATGATGACTACTATCATGCACTCACGTGGTTCAAGATTCAAATTCTTGTAATATCATTTTTAAGTATGAAATAAAGTATATTAGAAATAGAAGATATCATAATCTCCAATGGAATCTATCATTGTTTCCAACGATAAATAAAAGATATAAATACCATGATAGAGAAATGTAATCACTAGAGCTACCTAGACATTTTCAAAATTAGTAGCACCAACAGAAAATTTGTTCAAGAACATGTTTTCCGTTGAAAGAACCATTTGAAATAAAGCTGTATGATATGAACAACCACTAGGATTTGTAATTTCACAGCCCAAAGATTCAAAAGTAAAAACTAATGAAAACACATTCATCATAGGAATACGATAATAAAAGAAACTGCACTAAAATTAATAACAAATAGACAAGATTTATTCACACATGCGTACATACAACAAAGCCTCATGCAACTTCACTTCAGGAGGCTAAAAAACATAAGGGGCAGCTCATGTATGAAACAAAAACAAAAATGTCATGTATCACTCCAGTTATCATCATCTTCACCATCATCACTTGCAACGACCTGAAAGTGGATACTAATTAGATACAAAAATGATGAACCAATTACAGTAATAGATAACAAGAGTATAGTGACATATACCTGACGAATTGCATTTGCCTTCTCTAATATTGCTGTAACTTTGACGTTGGCAGTGGGACCAGTTGCATCATTTGACTTTCCTGTTACTGTGGGCCTCAGGTTGAAGGCCTGAACCAACAATGCAAAGGTTAACAACAACAAACATTGTTACTTTGTTTACAGATAAATTTGCAAGATCATGTTCTGGATTGATATGATATAGACTCCAGAGTAAACTTTTGTCATTTTGAGAACTAATTTGATGTGAAAAATTCAAGTACTTAATTACCATTTTGATGTATTTATAGTGAAGGACAAACTTGATGACACTTATATTATATCAATGTGGATGACCAAAATGCTTATTTTTACCATTAAATAGTTGAGATAATAACATGATTACATACTTTTGTCCTGATTTGATATAGGAAATCTTCTCTTTCATCTGTCTCCTTTCCCATTCTCAACTGGTTTGTTTCTTTCTGATCCGGCTGCAGGAAACGCCGAATGAGATGAATCCGCTGTTAGATTCCAATGTTCATCACTGATGCATAAACTAAATGTTCAAGAAAAAGGTAAGAACAAATGTTACCTTGTTCTTCAACTTATATATAATGTTCTCATAAGACTCATGATCATCGTGATTAATTTGTATTTGCTCAAGCTTGGTGAACCTAGGTTGCTGGAAGACAGTGGAATCTGGAAGACTGTGATCATTAACAAGTTCAACATCTTCAGATATAAAATGCAGTGTCTCATTTGTCATATCCAACTGTGGTTTTGAGACCCACCATTGGTTTGGAGGAAGTGGAGGTGGTGGTGGAGGTGCTGTAGGCTCTGCATGCCCATGTAGCATAACAGCATTATTGAATTTGGAATGCTTTTTACTTTCTTTCTCAAGTGCAGGATTAACATTATCATAACTCGGAAAATCAAGTAAAGGCCTGGATAAAGAATGTTCCACGCCATTAGCAGTACATGTACCGTTCCCACTTTTAACATTGGTATCATCATTGGACACAGACTCGGTTGATGACTTTCTGCGAGGAGAATCATGTACCTCATGGTCACTGCTTCCAGGAGTTTCATCAGATTCCCACTGATCAGAGTTATAGTCAGAGCGAGGGCTTCGACAATCATCGGATATATACGGAGATGATCTACAGAAAGTGTCGTCGTCGTCAGAGTGAGAAACTGAGCCATCCAGAGGAATGGAAGATTCAGGGACCAACTGGAAAGAAGGAAATATATCGTTTACGCTTTCATGACGATTACTGCCATCAGGAAATTTAAGTTTTAGTTTGGAGGTCTCTAGTCCAATGATAGGATGGAAAGATATTTTCATATGTTCAAGTGGAGGTGAAGGAGGAAGTAACTTCATAGGATATACAGAACCAGCTTTCTCTTTGAAAGTGTTTGTCTCAGGAAATGACTGTTCCACAATACCATTTTGTCCACTCTGTTCCAATAAAACTTGTTTCAGAGAATTATAATGTTCAGATTTTTCATCAAATGAAACTTTCCGTTGAAAACTATTTATTAGTAATCTACGACTAAGTCCAAACACTCGTGATGAGTTTTCACCATTTCCTTGGTCGGGTTCAGTGCTGTCCTTTGTATCAGGGGCCGCTGGGAGACCACTTCCAGGAGCAATTGCTCTGATTTCCCCTGACCCGTTCCTTTCGGTCTGACCAAACCCATTGCTCTGCAGAGAATTGACATTTGTTTTTTCAGAGGTACAAGCTTGGTCATCAACATGGCCTGATGTTATGAATCTAGAAGTTGGCCCCTTTAGAATCTTTTCTGCAACCTCTGCTAACGTTGATTCCTGTTCCTCTTTATAAACATCGCTCTTTTGCATTGCATTGTGACCTGAAGCACCATCTGGTTCACCTTTTGTGATCAAAGGCCCTTGACTTGTAGAATTTGACTTGTTAAAATCAGGAGGTTTCGATGGCTCAAGTCCTAATAATCCACCATTGGTCCAGAATCTAACTGAGTGATCAGCCAAAGACTCTTTCCGTGTCTCTTCATATTTGCAGATATTGGAGCTGATCTTACCTGCTTCCTCATCTGGCAAAGTAGTGCTATTAGAACCAAAAGATGATACATTGGTTTCAATTGGTGTTGACACAGCATCATTAACAGAAGTCGGACCAATATAGGTGGTATTCGCGCATACTGAGTGATCCAAAACAGAATTTTCATGTGTGTGAGGAACCAGTTCACGGGCAGGAGTTCTAGAAGGATGTGATTCAGTTATGGTATTGGCTATTTCTTTGCTAACAGAACCATCTGATGGAGTCACAGATGACAAATCAGATGCATGTGGGCCTGATGTGCAAAGAGGAACTTCTTCCATAAACTCAGGTAAATTACTGAACATTTCTTTGTTTAGGGAAACTGTGTCTTGGGTGGTTTCTTCATTGCAAGTAAAATCTAATGGACTCCCAGATCCCAAATTAAAAGCATGTGGCTCAGATGTGAGAGGGGTAATTTCTTGCAATGAGTCGGGGATGAACGTTTCTTTGTTGAAGGAAACAGTGTCTCTGGCAATTTCTTCACTATAAAGAACATCTGATGGACTCCCCAGTCCCAAATCAGATGCATTTGATTTTGATGTGAGAGGAAGGATTTCTTGTAATGAATCAGGCAAGTTACCAAAGGTTTCTTTGTTGAAGGAAACTGGATCTCTGGTCATTTCTTCACTATCGGAAACATCTGATGGACTAACAGGTCCTAAATTAGATGCATGCGGCTCTGATGTAAGAGAAGGAGTATCTTGCAGTGACTCGGGCAAATCCCTGAAAGCTTCTCTGTTGACAGATGTGGCGTCTCTTGTTAAGTTTTCGCTGTCTGATGGACTTACAGATACCAAATTAGATGCATTTGGCTTTGATACAAGATCGAGAACATGATTATCTTTAAGTGGTTCCGCTAAATCCTTGGCTGTTTCTTCATTTATGGGAGCAGTATATTCAGTCTGGGAAATGACATCAGATAAATTATTGTCCAGTAAATTAGGAGGAGCTTCAGTGTTTCCGTGAGTGTCATTTGAAGTGAATTGTTGAACCTCTCGTTTTGTTATATAATCAATATCGTTTTCAGACTCTGATTCAATAGTGTTGAGAGCATCCTCGTAATTATCAGGTTCACTGTCAATATCACCAGTTTGAACCCTGTTGGAGACTAGTTTCGGGTTGCTTTCTTCATTAAATAGGATATGATTGTGGTCAATATTTGTCATGGTAACATCCTCATTCACATTCATATCTGAGTCATGTTTTTCCACATGCCGCTCTGGAGTTTTATCTCTATCACAAGCTTGACTTTTAGATTCCACTATCTCTTCCTTTTCATCCCAAGTAACACCAGATGTACTAGAGGCAACTCGTTTTTCCAACAAATCATGTGAAATCCTATCCTCTATATGAGAAGATACCGATGGAAGAGTATCAGTTTTCTGTGTCAGCCTACTAGAGGATGGTTCTTTATAATCTGGCTCATCAGATCGCACAGAATCACTCGGATGGAAAACACATTCAATGTAGCCAGCACCAGACTTTGAATCAAACGAATTTGAATAGTGTTCTAGATCTGACTTCGTTCTCATATCTATGGTGGAGGCTGTCTGGGAGAAAGAAGTCCGCCCATTGATAGCAGAAGAAACAGATTGCATTCTGGGTAGTCATACAATATATAAGTGTTGCTTTTGAATGAATAACTAGTATGCCAACAATAACTTTGCAATAGACATTTATAGATGTAGATATATAATACCTGCCACTGCTGCTAAGCCTTTGTTCACCCCTCAAAATTTCTCCATTCCTTCGCGACCTTTTCTTCTGTCCAACAGTTTTTGTTAAGCTCCAAGGAATTGTTTGCAAAGAAATCAATGAATGCATATGACTGGAAAGAAACTGGGTCACCGAAAGGCTAGGATCATCGTAGTACCTTGTTTTTATGAGATTTCCTTGCTTTCTCAGTCTTCTCAGTGTAAGATTCATCTGAATCAGCGGATATTCTTTTAAAGAAGGTTGGATCCGAGTATCTCCTGAAACAAGATCCTGGGCCACCAGTATCGAATCTGATTGACACACGGAATGTTTCATTAGCCAGTCCAGAACACTTGATTTAATTTAAGCAAGATTAGTTGACATAACTCAACTCTTTCAAAACCGAACAGAGATGGCAAATAGGACTGTATTTTCTGTTATCATCTTGACCTTGAAAATTTAGTCTAAGAAAAAGTATCAACTAATCTTGCTCATAGTTTTTCATGGTGTTATATAGTGGCATAGTGGTGCAGAGTGGCCCTTGCTTGCTACAGGAACTACCACAGTGGAGCAATTTAGTGTAGCAGTTGTAGCAGACTAAATTGCAGCACTATAGGGGAGGTACATGTTCACGCAACAAAAAACTCAGAACAGAGGCATTAAAGGCTTTTCAGGGGGCTAATTTTGGAATTGTAATTCCAAAAGTGAAATCTATAAATGTCATAGCAGTGAAAATTGTAAAGAAGACTTGGATTTAGAAGATGTTGATCATGATTCTTATTTAAGAAATTTCTATTCGACTGTATTTCTATGTTTTGTTTAAGAAAACTATGATATGATGTTGTATTGTTAAGTATGAATGTCATTAATTTTGAGTAAATTTATCTTTTTTTCAGACTTTATATGTATATAGTATACATTATATAAACAACATAAAAAATTAAAAATAGTTAGCAAGTTCAGGTATGCACCACTAATTTGAACAAGATTGTAAATTTTTATTTCAGTACCTAATTAATATTGTTATTCTCAAACAAAAAAGACAATGGGGGAAGGAAATTTAACTTACTTATCAAGCAAGTGTACACGTGGAGGTTCACGACATTCTTCATATGAATCCATAATAAAGTGAGGCAAGTCATTGTAAATGAAATGATTTTGAGCAGGTTTTATGCGTTGATGCCATTCACAACCTGAAAGGAAACTTCTGTAATAAGGACAACCATAATCTTTGAACATTGAAACCATGGTAAAAAATAATGTAGTATTTCACAATTTAAAATAAAAATATATGGATATATGCTATCTAAAAAGTTCATACATCTAGCCTAGTACCACTTGATTGTAATCAGATTAAAAATAATCTAAAATAAACTTTACTTTCAAAATTATATTCATTACAAGTTTGAGTTTTAGCACCTTTCGCAGAGCAGCTGGCATGCCAAACAAATCACAATTCACATACAAAATTGATATATACTATACATAATCTACATTATATGTACATTTAATAACAATCACCAGCCTCCATTTAATAACAAAAAAATGACTCATTGAATATACTAAAGGCATGAATCCTAAACTAACCATGGCATCTTCCGCTTTCTTAAAGTTTTGGTTTTTTAACAAATTAAGGGCTTGCATACTAACAAAGATCTATATTTTAACAGTGGCTCACTCAGACAAATGAAATTTCTCAAAGAAATTTCCCTTTGACAAATGCAAAAGAAAGAGAAAACCAAACTAAAGTGGATATCATGAACCATGTAAAGAAATAGAAAGAAAATTCATATCAAACAACATAACTTCAATATGATTCAGCTGCCTGATCAGTACAATACTAGACAAACCCGTGAAAGCTCTTCACATTACTTCATTGATACAGATTATAGTATGTCAGACTGTCAGTTAGTCGTCTTTGGTGATGATTGATATATCAAAAGATTCTATTAAAGGAAACAAATCTAAGAAGCTTGTTAAATGCTCCAATATATAAGATGGGAACAGCCATCTCAAATGCTACTCTTGTTTATTAACTCAGGGCATAGATAAGCTTGTCAGAACTTGTAAAACCGGTAGTAATTTGCATTCTACAAAATTATTTAGGTTGTATTAATTTAAAACATAACACATTTTCTTTGTCCAAATTTATTTGAAGATATGTTCTAGAGGGACATTGGTTCAAATCTTAGGAAAAATACCAAAACTCTATTTTCTAAAGCAATAACTTTCAGAATTCAAAATAACATATTAAGAGTAAAGAAAACAGACTCTCCAGTAAGCACATAGTTTGAGATCATTGCCTAGAATAACCATACCAGCAGTGTAAGCTAGATGTATGTGACTTGTTTGTGCCAAAACAGCCTTCTCCAAGGCAGGTAGTGAAGCTTCAATGTTTTGAACACGAACCATCAATCTATGACTCCTGGAAGCTGTTGTCAATACTTGCTCCTGCAGACCATGAAAAACCTCTGCCGCAAAACTACATTTAAAAAAAACTGTGACTTATGAACATCATACAATTAAATAAAAAAGGAAAACTAGAATTACTTCGACTAAAATCACATAGGTATTGAACAAGGTTTCAACAATTATAGAGTAAATGTCACAGTTATCAGCAAGGATAAGTTTTGAGAAATAACACACAAGACAGCCACATTCGTTCCGCTCTTTAAATAAAATAAAAAATATAATCAAATTGCTTTGTTGTCCAACTTTGCCATCAAGCTTAACACAAACATGGCAACTTAAAATCAAACTCTTCTAGAACCAACCATAGTCCCATTTCATTGAAACCTAAATACAAATACAAGTTTTTTGGATCAAAACAAGTAATGAAGGTCTAAAAAACTAAAATTTTCACAATGGCAATCAAATTCCTTCTACTGTGGACTGTACCTACAGCTGTTTAGCTTAAGGATGACAGTATAAGTTCAGTTAAAAGAGAAAACAGCAAGAAGAAATGGAAGAAAGAATCAAGAGTTAGTTCACGAGAAGGAGCAAGAAAGCATTTTTTTGACAGATTCATTCCATGAAAGCATTGCAGCTCGTGAACCACCAAACTCTAAAAGGCGAAATGAGTTTGAGGGATTATCCAGAGAGCAACCAAGGTTGAGCTGTACACACTACACAACCTATAAGATTCTGCACAAAGCTCAACCGAAAACAAAAGTCAAAGAGTATTTTAGCTACTTACCAATTGGAATTTGGCCCAAATACAGAAAAAGGCCGACCTCAATTCCAACGGCTAATTACCTTTCAACCTAAATGAAATCCAACCTTATTCTGTCACATCTAAAACCAACATTCTCAGCAACCTCCAACCCTGTACCCCATTATAGACTGGTACTACAGAAATTAAGCAACCCCATTTCGCAAACAACTCGCATAAGCATAAAAATTTCAAATTTCACCTATTTAAACAAACCCAGGTAGGAAAAAAAGTGATATTGAAAGAAAACATACTCAGCAAGATCACCGAGTTGCCTCAAGATCCCAACAAGACCAGCCACAGCCACACCATCCAACACAGCTTTAGGGTCCTCTCTGCTGGCCTCTCTGTACAACTCAGGCTGCCCCAAACTGAACTCATTCCTCACCTGCAACCTCACCAGAGGCATCTTCCTCACACTAAAACAGTGAAAACCCAAAACAAGTTACTTTCTTTCCACTTTTATTTCCCCCCTTCTGCCTGATAACTCTCCTGTCGAAACCAATGAATGTGCGCGTGGGCCGGGAAGCATTAAATGAACGAATTATGAGAGAAACCAGTAGCAAAAAATAATGGAGATTGTTAGAGTAGTATTTGTTTACTTTTTGGGAGGTATTAGAATTTAGAGAAAGAAATTAGGTGGGTGTGTGGATTGGAGCAGCTTAACTGCCAAAGGGAAGAGACAAAGAGTGAGAAATCAGGTTAAGTGTACGGATCGGTGAGGTAAGGGAGAAGAAGGACATTGCCAACTCTGCAAGCCATTCTTGAACGGAAATCATTGTCTGAGAAAACATAAGGGAACAACAAAACTACCAAAACACCCTCCCTCTTTCTCTAAATGCCTTACGTGTCCGGAAAGTGTTGTGTGTTGAAATGACCGGTTTGGGTATGCGAAGTGTCACAAAATTGTGTCTTTCTGTGGCTCCGAACCTTCGACGTGGGTACCACATTCTTTTCCAGGGTTGGTCAAAATGGTAAAACACAGAGCTGGACATGAATCCGAACATGTTCAATTTTGTTTCCGAACTTTTATCGAGCTCAACTTGAAAAATTATCATAAAAAAACAAGCTTGTGAAAATAAAAAAACACCAAAATTTGATAACAGTGAGAATTACTAGAACTCTACTTATGTGGATAATATAAGACAGTGATGTTTATGAACGTGAAAATACGGTGCTTGGAGTGACAACAATTACGGATGAATGAAGATGTTTCAATTTCAAGGATTTAATGCTAAGATCTACAATTTGTTTTGTTTTATGTGGTGCGATGTGCATATCTAGAATGCTAGAGCCTTAGTTAGATGAAGATTGAATGCTAAAACCTGATTAGTCAGCAAAAGATGGTATTAAGAATTTTGTTTGAATTGAATTATAAAGGGAAATTGATGGATTTGAAGAACAGTGAGTAGTGCATAGAGCCTAGATACCCCATTCATAAATGAATAATAGGAAAACAGGTGAAGTTATTTACTTCAGCTGCTAAGTAATGGTACTCTCTGTAATCTTTTTTTTGTATGCTAATTAATTCTGTACTAATAAGGAGGGACAGAGAAAGAGGTAATGGAGGGAAAAAGAAAGTGACAGAAAGAAAGAGATTGGTCATTAATAACAGTGAGGGAAGGAGCAAACAAATTCTCATGTCCTTTGCATTACATCATAAATGCAGATAACAAGAGCAGGTTTTGCTTTCTTTCTGGAGTTGTTAAGAACCTAAAAAAGTGAAATCCACTTCTCTCAAAACTATCTGTCTCCACTTGAAACGTAGTTTTAAATTGTGTGGCGTGATGTACCAAAAACTAGATATTTTGGTATGTGATAGTGTGAGTTAGTTTTTGTGGCTTTAATTGGACATTGTGGTCAAAATGTGCATTCCAAAAATGAATGATTGGTGAAGCAGTTAACAGTAATAAGAAAAAACAGGGAAATTCTCACCAAATTCTTTAGGCACAAAAAAATGAGCTTCAGTCTCTGTCGCTGAGTCCTAAAGAGTTGACGAAGAAATTTGGAAGAGAGGTTTAAGAGTTTGGTGAAAGGTTTGACTTGGAACAGTTACCAAGAATCTTTATTGGCTTTCACTTCACCCAACAACAGGTGCCATTTCATTCTAACTTATCATTAGTACCAAAATTATCATCATATTAGACTATTCCTATTTCATGTTCATCACGGAGTCACTTAAATATAATTAATTTGTGTTCCATGATTCTGTTTATATAGTTTCTAGACAGACCCCCAAATCCTGTAAATTCAAACTCATCATAATATTTTTTTTTTATTGCATGAAATACATGGTGTACAATATATATACATTATTTCCTCTAAAAAGTTAAATAGCTTTTAAATTTTTATTTTTTACATTTTTATATAAAAAAATGTTTTAAGCTGTTCATGTTTGTTCATAAATAGTACATAATAAAAAGCTATCCTATAACAAATTCAACGGTGACTATTCTGCTAGCGGAACTTAATTTAACTTAAATTTTTTTTCTGACATTTTTAAGAAAATTACTTCAATCCATTTACTATTTTCAAAATTTAAGATGGTTTCAAATACTATATTGTTTGAATTTATCTACGTCTTAGAAAAAAAATAAATATTAATTATTATTTTAATTAGTAAAAGGTATGTTTATAAAGAGTGCATAAAATAAATTAAGAATATATGAGATCATTTGAAAACACTAGTAACATGTGATACTTAAGCTAAGTATAACACCACAGTAAAATAAATAAAATAGTAAAAAATAATAGTATATATTAGATTTTTTCTAATAATAAAATATCTTTTAAGAGTTTATTGTCCAAAAATTAGGAAGGTATGATTTGAAAATATAAGGGTTAATTACTTTTTTGTCATGTTCTTGTTCAAAAGTGTCAAATTGGCTCTCTAATTTTTTTAAGTTTTAATCTAGTCTTGATTTTTAAAAAATTGATGCAATTTGGTTTTTTTTTTTAAATTTCTTGAAACATATCAATAATTTTTTAACAAAATTTAAGTTGTTAATAATGATGATTTGCATGTAAGTAACATAATCATAGTGTCAATCTTGAAAAATCTTTGATCCGTTTCAAGAAAGTTAACGAAAATGACCACATTGCATCATTTTTTTTCAAAAATCGGGTCCAACTTGAAACTTAAAAAAACTCGAAGACCAATTTGACATTTTTGGACAAAATGAGGGACCGAAAGAGTAATTAAACCAAAATATAAGCTTAAAATAATAAGTTATATTATCATCCACAAAAGTTCATTGTCAATCACTGTACATTTGAGGTATTATTTTTGTAATGATGTTTTTCGTCACAATTTTATCCTAAAAATGCACCTCGGCCAAATGAAAGAAAAAAAATGATATTTAAACCGTCTTAGACTTTGACTTCTCAATGATGTAGGACTACTGGACATAGTAAGAACATAATCTTAAATTGACAATTATCCCTATAGATAATATAATAAGATAAGTTTTTAACAATAACATTATTATGTTATGATGATTGTGACTTATTATATTTACCTCAAATAGAAGTGATGGAATAAGTACATTCATTTGAACTAATTTCAACCATTAAATAAACAAGATTTTGGGAATTTAATTGAGTCTAACTTTAATAGGTTAGAAACAAGAAAATTGAGTACTATATAAGAATTAGAACTCATAAACTCGTTATTTTAATGAGATTTTGGATTAGAAATGATATTAATCCCTTATAACGATTGGGTTCGGGTTTCATTGATGTTGTGTCTTTCCAATAAATTATTTCCTTCATAGACCAGCCAGTTGTATCAGAGTCGATGTTTAGTTTTGGTGATCATCTCATATGAGTACATTATGATCATGCATCGAAAGTCATCATGACAAAGGATTTCAAGTAAATGTGTCTTTTTAAGATGAAAGACAGTACGAACATAGTACTCGTGATTGTGAATGATTTCATTCAAGAACGAGTGCACCAGTGTGGAAGAGGAGACTTACCAATGTGGAAGAGGAGACTCACCACTGAAGATAAAATTGTTGGAAATTCAAGCGTGAGTTTAAGTCTTTCACAAATTAAAAATAAAAAAGTTAAATAAAATATAAGATAGAACATAAACTTACATCTTAAGAGTTTAGGTAAAGAATCATGCGAAATTCTTTTTATAAATGGACATCAGATCTTATTAATATTGTATTTAAGTAAAATTGGTATTTGTAAAGACTCGTTACAAGATAAAACAAATTGCATCAACATGAAAAGAAAAAACTATTATATCATGAGTATCCGGTGTTTTGTATGACAATATGACAAGAAAATATGATGAAAGTAGTAAACCAAAGCATAGATGTATATGAGAGGAAACTCAAAATGGAGATAGTTAATTGTGTGGTTTGTCCAAGTATATTTTATTATATATACAAGGGCACTCTACCCTGCCATGCCACTAGCCCATAGTGGAAAGTTCACGCTGTTGCGTCACATTAATCAATGCCCTTAACATAATGACTCCTTCAATCTATCTGTTAGGTTTCACAATATTCAAAACGATAGAACTCATATATTAATCACTTTCTTAATTTATCATAAATCAGATCCATCTTCAAGTCATTGGACTCTGAAAAAAGTATCTGAAATCAAATATAATAATGTGTGGCAGTATAGAGAAGTAAAGCCAAGGTGTTAACATGTCTTTAGGCATCTTTGCCCATAATTAAAGGGTTCATCACTGCTCCATGCAATTAATTATCTAATTACTCCATTTAATTATGCTCATAAGTACATAGATGGAGAATTTCAATTTTTCATTTCTATTCCTTTTGGGTTTCTTTTATCTTTTCTTTCTGCTCTTTAATTAATGTGTCATTGCTTTGATGTTTATTTTTGTTCAAATATAGCCCACACAAAGAAACATCATTGTGCTGTCTCATTTATTTAAAGTATACGCATCCCAAACCAGAATCATATTTACTAATTCATATTGCAACTGGGTTAGTTTTGTTTTTTTAATGTCGATTTTAAAACTAGTCAAATCGTAAATAGTGAATAATTAGGTGTGTTTAAGCGTTACTTAACAAACGGTAGAATGAATTTAATAGAAAAACCTTTCTACTCCGTTTAATTATACTTTCGATCATCATTATGTATAATAGTATTGATTATATCGGTTTAAATATTTTTTAAATCTTATACAATAAAAGAAAATTAAAAACAAGTTTTATTAAAAAAAAATGTCTTATTAACAACTAATTTTAGTCACAAAAAATTATTAGTCAATGACCAATTTAGATATAAATTTACAAAATAAAAAATTATTGACTACTAAAATAGTCATTAGGATGAAAACAAAATTATAATTGGTCTCCAAATTGGTTTCTAAAATTTAGTTATCAAGGTTTTAGCTACCAAAGGAAATTGCATTAGCTACCAAAGTTTTTAGTTTTTGATACCAAAGGTATTGGTTTCTAAATTAGTCTCTAATTAATTAGTGATCAGTTTAGCAACTAATTTTTTTTTTCATACTATTGACTATTTTAGTAACCAATAATTTTTTATTTTGTAAATTGATATCTAAATTGGTCACTATAGTGACTAATAACTTTTGATCATTAAAATTGGTTGTTAATGAGACATTTTCTTGTAATGTTTGTTCTTTATTTTCTAAATCATCTTTAAACAAATTCGTTATAAAATTCTAAAAAATAATTTAGAATTGATTGTGGTTTAAAAATAGTGAGACTCGATTATTTTATTATTAAAAGGTTTTAATATGAATAGAATTGTTATAAACGAGTTTTATTATTTTAAAACACAACACCTCTCTAGAAATCACTCTTCTAGAGTTTTTGACTTTTCCTTAGAAGTTCTCTTCCTTTGTTCATCTAATTGAAGATCTAGGATTGTAAGAGTGATCTTCGCGACGAGCTCTTCAATTTGGACAAATCAGTTTCTCTATTCGTGTAAGTTAAGTTTCAGTCATTTTTCGTAGTCCTCTTCTATTTTCTGTTGTATATGAGTCTTGTTTCCACTTGCATGTATCTTTTAAGTCTTTTGTATAAGTCTCTACAAATCAATGATCATAACAGTAGGACCTGATTGTTTTGGTGAAATTTCTATGTGTAGATAGATCATCCTGTGTGATTAGAGGTGGTTTGAGGTTCTTAGAGCTATTTGGTCCTGTTGAGCCGCTTTATCGGATAAGGGAAGTTAATTGTTTTTTGTGTGCATGAGTTTGATAAATTTGATGTTTTGCATGTTGATGAATATGATTTTATGTGCATGTTTTGATTTGAATTGATATGTTATATATGTGAATTCATGCTTGAATAGTTTGATGGGATTTTATATTGGTTGAAAAACTTAGAATCTGATCAATTGAACGAATTGATATTCCCTTTCATGTGCTAAACTTGTTTTGAGCCAAAGCATTAAGAGAGGAAAACCATTTGAGCAATTAATTAGGTATAAGTTCACTCAAATGCATAAAATTCATCTACTGTGAACTAATGTGGCGATGAGCGGTAGTTTCCACCGATGAGCGCCACTTTTTGTGAACTATTGGGTGTTGAGCGCCACTTTTTGTGAACTAATGTAGCGATGAGCGGTAGTTTCCACTCAAATGCGTCAGCTTTTCTGAATGGTCTAATGCTGAGTTATGACGTGATGCCATTGAGCGTCAAATGTCATGTTTTGCATACTTTGTCTGTTTGATTATTTTTGAACGTTTTGTGACTTATATGAAGCATAATTTATGGTTTCATTATTATAAATTGAATTGAATATACTCTGGTAAGCATGTATAATAGCGTTGAAGGAATTTCAAGGAGAAAATCTATTAGTAATAATTGTAATGGATGCATTAACATATGTATTCAATATAGAAGTATCATGTACTTCAGTAACTATTCACACCCAAATAGAATATAATAGGTTATGTGATGAGTGTTCAAGGATGTTTATAAGAACAAAAAGGTGAATTAAATGTAGTTATCCAAACAAAATTGTGGATTATTTCATTTAAATAAGATATTTTAAATAAATACATTTCAATGTATTTTAATTTTTTTAAAAAGATTCTCCACTAATTGTAAATATATTAGTACATATCTACTGACCCAGATTATATATATCATTTTAAATTAAAACGATCATATATCAATTTATTCAATTGTCTATGATAATTTCTATCTACATTAATCAAGAATATATTCTACCTACTGTGTTGTGCTATTTTGAACAGCCCGAACTCGCAAACTATTGGAAAATCGAATTTTATCAAAATCGAAAATTACTGTGGTTGTATTATTCGTATGTAGGTATTATAAGGCTTCCATAAAGCATATGATAAATCATTATTAAAATAAGTTTCAATATTTCTTGATTTTGTTTGTTAGTTTGTGTCCTCAAATAAGATTCGAAGTGAAGTAGGTCAAAAGTTAAATATTTTTTTTTAAATTAAATAAAGTGATAAACTATAGACAGATTAAATAAAGGGTAGACAGAAATAACAGATTCACATGATATCCACGTGAGCTACATACTCATCCCACCAATAAAGATAATACATCTTCATTTCTATTAAATAAATTAATGTGGAGGTTTCCAAAGAGATTTTTTCTTTTTAAATTACATACTGATAAAATTAATAACCCACCAAAATTTATATGAGAGTGTGGTTGGCTTCCCAGACATGGTAGATTTAAACGAAAAGGAAAGAAGATTTTCTGCTAAACTTAAATTTTATATTACATTGAATTTAAACATTTAAAACAAATTAATTTTTTCTATTTAATACAAAAATTCAAAGTTCACAATTTTATTTAGGATCCAACTTTTATCTGTGATATTTCATTAATATGCAGATGTTAGTTATAAGTGATGATATAATTAATCATATACAATAAATAGAATTTAGTCCTTTCAAATTTCACCTCCACACATTACCATAAGAAATTAATTAAATTTTTTAAATAATGATTAAAACAACTCTCGTAAGAGTGTACAAATTGATGCACTCGGGGCTAACTACGTGGTTGAACGACAGTAAAATGAATAAACGCACTAAATGATGCCAACACAAAGTTTAAATATGCAATTATTTAACCATATGTTATTACTCAAAGACAAAGTAGTTGTTTAAGATATTTTATTGGCATGCATTTAATGTGCATGAGTTATCGTAAACTTTGATATTCATAAATAATTTCTATCAATAAAAACAAAACGTTATGGAATAACTAATGGAAAAACGAATGATACATCCAAGACATGAGATTTTATTTTCTTCTATGGGTACATATATAATTACAAGTAGAAGTAACAACTTTTTTTTTTGTTTTTATAGAGTTCAGTTATTTTTTTATGTTTGAAATTAAGTCTATGGTTGCGGTAATGTATATAGGAAGGATTTTACATTTATATTTATTTATCAACCTTTGTATATTTGATCATGATCAATTATAAGAAGAGTTATTTGTTTATGTAGAAAACACATACATATTATAGCGTTTCACATAAAAATGTACATAAGGATGAACTAGTTTTAAAAATAAATATTACATAATAGGATATACATAATACATGCATCAATCATATATACTATGAGTATAACATATACATATACACATGATAAATTACAATTGAATAACTTTCGACCAATATACAAAAATTGTCAACTACATATTAATGAAATAGTGTAATTTGTCATACTCATCGTTTTCTAGAAAATTTGTAATAAGTATGTCTCACCATAAAGTAATATCAAACTCAACATAAATATCATATGAAAAAATCAATCCCAATTTGTTCCGTTAGGGTGATTGCTGGTATTTGCTTCAAAAAGTAGTGATATAAGAATTTTATTTAGCTTGTCCTAACATAAAATTTTATTGAAGTGATTAGATTATTAGTAAAGATATGATATCTCATTTCTTTAATGAATTTTGTGTTAGTATTATATTAGATATCCTCACCACACATTCATAAATTGTAACACACTCACAAGAAACAACATATCAATAAAGGTTCATACTCGTGCTATTAAAATATCATTATATAATTAATTAATTTAACATATAAATAAAAAATATCATTATCATCATCGACTAAATGTCACTTGAACGGATTTCTTACACTTGTGGATTTAATTTCGACAACACGAGAAAGTTTTTCTCACTTGAGTGATCTTACACTACTTCAACAAGATAAATTCAAAGAAAATAATTAATTTTGTTTGCCACTCGCTCAACTAATCACTTTATGCTTAAACGTTCGTTACTTGAGCATCTTTGGCACGCTTGAGAATGTATTTGTTGCCTCATGTACAACAAGTTTCAAAAGGATAAAATACACCACTTCACAAACACTTGAGTAATAATATTATCTCTTGAGAGTTAACACATAGTTGTATGCCTCACATATTCTAGAAAGTCGTACACCATTAAGACTTAACGTTTGAACAATTATGTTATTCTTTGAGTGTCATTTGTTCTAGAGGGGATAAAATTATCCTGGTCTTTCTCGCTCAAACTTAAAGTTATCACTTAAATATATACCATGTTACTCGAGCATATTCATGTTATCTCACTCAAGTGACAATAAGCCATGAATCATAATTCATCATTTAGACGCCGTTTAAATGACAAGTCACTACTTGAACAATATCAATTTATAAAACATATATTTAAGAACAAAGTATGTGATTTCTACTTCAAATACTTCACACTATATAGAATACTCAAAAAAACAAAACAAAATTCAATCTAACAATTTTTAATCTTTAAACAACCATTTACATCAATATATAATCTATTTTTTCATTCACAACCATACAATATCTTTAACACATTATTTTTACATCTAGACAGTATTTAATTGAATACTCTAAAGTTTAACCTCCCTAACTCGAAAGGAGCGTACTTACTACCATATATTTCATTTATCTTCTGTAATTGTACGGTTAATAATATTCAAACATTAAACCTTATCAATATCACATCTCTTTACAGAATACTACCAAAATAAATAAATAAATAATTTTTTATTAAAAAGTAAACTACTAATTTAAATAAAAAAAAAATCAAATAATCTAATCATAATCATCACTTTGATATTTTCCTAAAAATATATTATATAATAACATAACTATACTTAAATTATCTTTATCATTTAATGGGAATTCAAAAATAATACTTATAAACTCATATATATTGTTAATAATACTTAACGAGAAATTGAATCTTCCATGTATTTAGATAAAACCGTTTAACAACTATAAAAATATTAATATAGGAAATTAACTAAAACCCGTTCATTCTATTTTTAACAAGTGAATCTCATTATTAAATTTTTATACATTTTTTATATATATTTCTCGTACACATAAACTAGCGTCCAACACACTGATATTTTATAAAAATATTATAATATAGGACAAGATTGTGATTCATTGTGTCAAATTATTTATTTAAAAAAGAGCAAGTATTATGCAACGCATAAATAAGTTTCATGCATGTATGGAATGGAATATATATAATATATTGGGAAGTGAAACAAAAAATAAAAGAAAATTAAATTAATATTATTATAAATAAATAAACTATTTTTCTTCACTAATTTAAATTTGATACTATATTTAAATTGATTCAGCTAAAACTGTACTTTACTTTTAGAATATGATATATTGATACTCAATTTTATCTATACAATTATTTATAAATTGTTTCTTTAACTATTTATTAAAAATAATTGGTTAATTCAAATGTTATTACTATTATAAAGGAATTCTCAATTTGATGAAAGGTAATTTTAAAATTAAAGTGAGTGTATATTACAATATCTTGGTAACTTTTTTGTGACATCTATTTGTAGGCCCAATTTCTACCAGTGGTCCAACCAAAATCATTAGCAATTGGCAGAGTAACTGACACAAATGGTCCAAAAGCCCTTATACATTTTCATCCCTTAGCTTCGGATGAGAACATTGTAAACATTTGATTCCCATTACAACATAAAATAATTGACTATCCAAGTTTAGGATTCATCCAATTATGGAAAGGAAATTAGGATTCGAAAAAAAAAAAAAAAACCCTATAAATCCATGAATCTTAAAATTTTGAATTAGAAGGAGTATGATATGGATTTAGACTCGTATCTCATTTAGTGTGGTGTTATTCATGAATTCTCACTCGAAACACTCTAATATTTTACCTAAAACCAAACCATTCCATGGTTATACTAAAGTAAAAACATTAGCAATCTAATAAGAATCGTGATTGTGTTATTAACATGTTGATTAATTGGAGAGGCTTAGATTGAGAGGTCGCATTCAAACTTTTTGAGATAGCTCTCTGTCCCTGCCAAGTGGTAGTTATGAGGACAAGAGTTGGAATCTTTGGAATATCACAAATGATTGTGTTTGAATTTTTATCTTCAATGAGGAACATGTTTTGCTTCTTAATTGCAGTAGAACATAGTCACCAACAACCCCCAAAAACATCATCATATATAACATAAGCACACTCTCTTATCATCCCAAAATCAATCTCACACTCTGATTACTGGTGCTAGTGAATTCACTTTCATCACCAAATAAAAGGCCTACAGTGTCACCAGTAATATGCTTTTTGAATTTTGTCTGAACCTGATTCTCTTGATTCTGTGGAATGTGGTGTTCCCACATTACCAAGCCCACAGAATCTAATTATGTTAGCTTATATATGGTTTGGTCAGAATCTCCATAATTGTGATGAAATTTGAGATCCTTAAGTCGACCCACATGTAGTTGTAGCAGGGAATGGTTGGTTGTCTTCTTTTGAGCATTACAACATGAAACTCTGTCAAGTTTTCCATCATCATTTCTTTTCAGCCATTGCCTTGCTGAACTCCTCTTTGCTTTATTGCTTGGTCACACCATATTTGAACATGATCTGACAAAGATGTGGGAACACCAACATTTGGTGTTTAGTATCTTATGTTAGCATAAATCAATTTTGAAGATTGTTGTTTAATCCTTTAGGAAGTACTGTTTAAATGTTAGACCTGTATTGTGGTTTATAGTTCGTGAATATCAAAACTTTCATTTTACCTTTTCTGAATTGTTCAATCGGGAAGGTAAAAACAACTTCAACTTTTGGATATACAATTTGGAAATCAAAAATGATTTTTGAATTACATAATACAGATAAAAAAATCTTAAACTTTTTTCAGTTTACACAATTTAAAAGCAAAAAATTATTTGGATTGTGTAATTGAGAAGTAAAAAATGGTTTATAAATTGTACAATCAGAAAATTAATTTTTTCTTAACCTTCTTCAACTTTCGAAAGTCATTTTTTGTCTTCTGAATTTTTCGATCTCAAAGATTTTTTTTTTTTAAAAAATCACTTTTAAATTGTACGATCTAAAAATAAAAAATGCCTTTCAAATTATATAATGTGATAATTGAAAATAATTTTTAATTATGCAATCCGAAAGTTTTCTATATTATACAATTCCAAAGTTATTTTCTATATATTATTTAGATTCCACAATTCATAAAAGATAAACGAGAATTTTCATATTCATTTGGAATGGAGGAGGAAAAATATAGAGGGAGTAGAAAAAATTTGCCTAAGACTAATGGGTTGTTACCAATGGGCCTTCTATAGTTGTTTAGACTAGCCCAAATGCTGAATCAAGAGACCGTATTAGCCTATGAGGAAACTATAGTACCTCTGAACTCATTTTCAAAAAATAATTATTTTTTTATCAAATTCTCTTGTGAATTTTTGAAAAAAAAAATGGAGAGAATGTCTCATTAAATTTATTGTAAAGCAATTGCAAGCTTGAAGTAAGAGTGTTTTGAAGGGATGAAAAGAGCATCTTCTTAGTTGTCACGTTGACTCATAAGAATGCCCTATCCCTATATGTTCTGTCTTTATAATGAAATGATTTTACATTATTTTCGATCTCTTTCTCACACTTTTTCTTAATGATCATTTTGGCGACTTCTTTATGTGTGAATTTGAATAGGATGATCGAGATATTAAATATTGTAATATACGATGATTGAATACATCTTATTTTTTCAAGTTTTTTTTTTTCTTTCGTGAGATATTAGAATTGTGGTATATCAAAGTGTAAATCTAAGTTTACTATTGAATAGAAATAAAAGAATTGAATAATATATAAAGAATAAGATCATAAATTTATTGTTTCAAAATTTTAAATTTGAGGTAATATCGATTTTTTATGGAGATTGAATTCATATATCGTTGTTGTTGTATTTTTTGTAAATTTTTTTGAAAGACCTTTTAAATAATGTTAACGTGAGCAAATTATGCATTAAAAAATAAATCGATTACAACAAGGAAGGTTTCTTCATAACCCTTGCAATCTAAGTTTTATATGGTTATTTCAGATTGCAGAAAGGCAGAATGTTTGAGAATTGATGATAAAATTGTTGAATGCTCGTTTTTTTTCCACATGAAATGTAGACTTTTGTTAGCTAATACTTTATTTTATTAATTATTTATAATTTATTTTTGATAATATAAAATCATTTGATAAAATCCAATTCTACTAGTTAATTATAATTTTCTTACTTTTGTTTTTGATCGTTTAAAAGGTTCCTCTAAAATCCTCGTACTCATCTTCACATCAAAGCATTCCAAATTATCGTTTTAATTATTATACTATTTTCATTGTTTATCACTTAATATTATACTATTTATTTCATTTTTAAATAATACATTTTATCTTTAATACAATATTTCAAATTAATTAAAAGTCACAATGATTTAAAATAGGTTGTTATTGATAAAATAAAATAGCATGAAATGTCACTATTTATATGATTTTATATGTATTAAATTTAATTGAATAGTTAATTTATCAAAAAGCTGCTAAGTTAAATGCGTTAATTTTTTTTAGTTTTTAATTAACTATCATTTCATCGTAAAAAAGCTTATCATTTATTTTTATCACACAAACCCATAGGGTCCCATCCAAAAGCTTGGTCACGAAGGGAGTTAATTGGGGATTTTAGGTATGCTTTTATTAATTGAAGAGTAGCGCGGTTAATTTGACTAATGAATCACTTATCAATTCAAATTCATTTTTAAAATATTAATTTATTAATTCATTAAATGAATAGGTGAAGAAAGTTCCAATTTTTAAAGCTTCCATATAAATGTGTTAGGATTTTTTCGCTTAAATTTCTGATTTTTTTCTTCTTTAAGTCAATTGGATATTGAACAAAGGTGAAAAATTCTGTCTTTTAAAATAATGATGCCCAAGTAAGCATACATCACTCAAATGATCATTAGTTTTAGAATTTTCTTTAATTCTTGTTTCACTTAAAGTTTAATGAATTGTAAGAAAATTTAGAATGTGTCATGCATTTTGATGTGGCATGAATTATGAAGAATTAGAATGGGAATTTTTGAGAAATCACAAATGAATAAATAAATGATAAGTGTAACGTATGATAATATACGTTATAATGTGAATGATAAATTTTAACATGATAACAAGTGAGTGATTGATAATAAACCACTCATTAGTGATTTATGTGTATTGATTATTACTAGAGAAATAAAAGTATATTGGATAATATAATATAAATATGTAGTTACTTATATCATATTAATTCAAATGAATGTAAAGATTATAAAGATAAAATATTTGTAAATTTTCATTTGAGATGTTACATTTGAATAGAAAAAATGTAATGAAAACTTAGAATAACAATTTAATGGTGTATTTATATTTACTTTTATCTGTTCACTTTATAATTACAAAATCGACCTTTTATTTTTAATCTCTTTTCATAAATTTAGGAAACATAAGAACATTCCTAGATAGCTTCTTGAAAAAATATTTAAAAATGGAAATAAATTAAAGTAATGTGATAATTCTGAAGTCCAAAAGTAAAATGAAAAAAGAAAAATTAAATAGATATGAAACTTTCTTTGTATTTTTTTTCTCTAATTTAAACTCCAAACTTTTTCTTGTTCTTTTTTTTTTCAGTAATGATAATATTCTGTTTTGAATAAAGTTTTCACCATTCACACAGTGAAAAATCGAATTTTTGAAAATGTACTTAAGGAAACTACAAACTACCTGTTATACCATTATAAACTAACTATGAGTTGGAATCTTAGGATGTGTTTTCTTGGGAGGGATAATTTGAAGGAGAGGGATATGATTGATTTGAGTAAATTTGAGAGTGAAGTTTATTTTTCTTTTTGAAAGGATTTTAAGATGATAGTAGAGTTGATTTGAAGGTAAATTTTGTAAAAGTTTCTGAAGGATTTGACTGATATGACTAATAAAAAATAAAATTTAATTGATAAAAATATAAGATTATCAAATTGTCTTTGGTATTAAAAGTAATATAAAATGATATTTAGATAAGTTGTAATTAATTTTGAAATTTTTTTGATGATGATAAAAATTATTCATGATATTTACTAATTGAAAAAAAAAAATTGAAGACTTCAATGTAACCAATTACTTTGAATTTGGAACCGGTTCCCTCTTACATGCATGCTTATTTTACCTGGTTTCCTTTTTCATGTAACATGTTCCAAATATTTTATTGGATTTTTTGCGGTAGAAAGAAGTTGTTGTGTTAGACTATGAAACATTTCTCTACAACAGAGTTGAAGAACACCTCTGCCTTTATTGGAAGTTGCTGGTGGTGGCTGTTGTTGGTGTCTTTGGCATCAACGCCGGACGTGGTGCAACTGTTTTGAGTCGCATATGGTGGTGTAATGGTGATAAAATAACGAGGTATTTTAGTAAAGTAGTGAGAATCACTCCCAAATCTCATGTAGGAAGGAGATGTTATTATGAGTCAAATCTCACAATGCTTTGCCCCACTTTATATTTCATACAAAAGAACGCGATATATCCCTCAAGTCAGCGCTTTCAATTATCTATGAACATTAATTCACTTTAAAAGAACACTGTCTTATGGATTCTTAAAACTCTCTTGTCATAAATTCATCCGTTTGAAACTCAAATAATGTGGTGCAATCCATGTTATTGACAATTGCAATTGCAGTTCTAACCAGCTGTGTACTTTATTAAAAGGAAAGCATTTTTGCAGTGAGTTGTTCTGAGAAATGATAAGGAATGACACCATCATTCCTCCGAAGCAGACCATGTTTCTCAAAGGAAAGGCACTGCAACATTGCTGACCCCTTCAGCTTTCTGGTTTCTGTTTTTCAACTTTATTTCGAAAATTGGTGGAACACTGCAATGAAATCATGTTCGGGGTAAGTAACTTGTAGTATAGTAGCTGATTATGATATAAAAAACAAACAAGAGATTTTCAACCTTGTTAGTTGTTTCAAATCAATACTTTACTTTTTGCCTCCAGAGCACATTTTATTCAAAACAAATGATCAAGTTTTGCATTGATTGAAAATTTTATACTAATTAAATTTTTTAATGCTGATTTTTCAAGATAAAAGGTGGCCTGTGCTTTAAAATTAATTTAATCAAATTGAGAAAAATAAAAAATTGGAGTTTCAAGATTATGCTGGACTGTAATTTGTTTTAGCTATATATATTTCATATTTTACCAATATATAAAATATTTAGATACTTTATAATCAAGTAGTAAATTACTTGAAAAAATGAGGTTTAGTTAGATAATTAACTAAAAGAATATGGTTATTAAAACATATACAAGAACATGTTTATTATGATAGAGATTTACTTCAACTCATTCTCTTGATACTTATTATTCTATTATTCATTTACATATTTAACACTAATGCAGTAAAGAATTTTAGCCGCAGTTATTATGACTATGTGGTTTCAGTTTTATATTCAAGATATATGGACGAGGTAAAAATGTAGTCTTTATGTCTCGGTTCGGAACTAAAATAAAAATGTCCATATTATGTTTCGGTTGTAAAGAATTGAAGTATATTTATAAGAAAATGTTTCATTAATAACTAATTTTAGTGACCAAAAGTTGTTCGTAATTAAAGTGACCAATTTTGATATCAATTCACAAGTAAAAAATTATTAATTACTAAAATAGTCACTATTATGAATAAAAATATATAATTGGTCACTAAATTGATTTTTAAAATTAGCTACCATGGTTATGGCTATCAACGAAAATTGGTCACTTAAACTTAACTAGGTTTTTGGCTACCAAAATGACATAGTTTCGAAATTGGTCTTTAATTAATTAATTACCAATTTAGTGACCAATTATAATTTTTTATTTATAATAATGACTATTTTAATAATCAATAATTTTTATTTTTTAAATTAATATCTTAATTGGTCATTCACTAAAATTAATTACTAATAAAATATTTTCTTATAATGATAAAATTATTTAAAATAAAAAAAAATAAAAAGTTAAAACACCTACTACCTCGGATGTCCATAGAACCTAGATAAAATAACATCTATTATCTCGAGTATTAATAGAACCAAGACAAAAAAATCATTTAAAATAAAAAAAAAATTAAAAAGCTGAAGAACCTATTGCCTAGGGTGTTAACAAAACCTAGGCAGAATAGCGACTGCTAAAATTATTATAGAACGTATTTATTGACATCTCCACTTACAGAAATAAAAGTTGTAAACTAATAATTATTGTCAGAAATGTTTAATTTTGGATAAAAATAATTGTATATCACATTTAAATTTTAGTTGCTGTTTAAGTTGAAAAGACTTTGTACTAATTAATCTAAATAGATAATATCTTTACAGTTTATAATTACAGTCACAATAGTTTATGAAGAAAAATGCGGATTTAAAATAAATGAGGGCACTAGCGAACCCGACGTAACAACAGATTTCATCATTTAATTGGTACATTTGAGAAGCAAGCGGGGGCCATTTCACGTGCTTCTGCTTTCTCTACTGTTACTTACACTAGGCTTCCACAACATTGAAAGGAAAAAAATGAATTGCTTAAAATAATTAAAAATTTAAATATAATCTAAAAGCACTTAAACTTCGCATGAATTCATATACATTTTTTAAATATTAATTTGCTGAAAATAGGATCCAATTAGCTTTTTGGGAAAAAAAAAATTAATATGGAGTTTCGACTAGAGGTATTCTCTATGTTTCAAAATGACAATACCTTGTAGCCCCAAAATTACACAATGAAAATTGAGAAAACTGTAAATGAGGTTGAATTGGTAAAAAAGAAAATTAGTAAAACCAATGAAACCTTACCAAAAATTAGTTTATCACAATAAAAAACGTTTAACATAATATTGCTTCCACTTATATGTATTTAGAATGTTGAAAATTTATAAAATAGCATATTTTGAATTTAAAATATGACTTTGTATATATATATTTTTTATTATATATTAACACTAATCTGATCATAATTTAGAATAAATAAATAAATACATATAAAAGAATGAATGAACTTATTTTCTTTATCTTTGTACTTATTATCAACTTTGTCTAATTACTATTGATAAAAGCTCTTTTCAAAACTCTTAGAAACATAGGGGCAGGGCATATGTGTTTACTTTTTTTTTTTCATAACAACAAAAAGTAAGAAAACTAGAAATTAAATTTTATAATAATTAATAAAATAAAAAATTATTAAATTTAAATACAAATATTCTCATAAAAGGTAATAATAAAATAAATAATTTTTACAATTTTATTATAGATAAATTTTTTTATCATAAAATATTTATTAAATTTAAGAAAATTATAAAATAAAAGATAAATTATATTGATAATGATAAAATTGATAATAAATTAAGTGTTATAACATGATTAATTTTTTTATTAATAATTAGTAAAAAAAATTATACATGTGTAATACATGCATAATTTTTTTTTTGCTAATTATTAATAAAAAAAATTAATTATGTAGTAATTTAATGCCTAGATATACGTATATCTAGAGACATTAAATTACTTCAAGATTAATTACAACAAATATTTTCAAAAGATTAGAAAAAATTGAAAGTGAAAATTATTTAAAGTTTTACTTTTTCAACAGAAAAAAGAGAGAAATGAAATAGATATAAAAGGTTTATTTGGGTATCCTAATCCACATTCAAAGTTAAGTTTGTTACATGGATGATTAAAGAGACTATTCAATAATCCATATCAAAATCTTAATCCTATATTTTCTATGACCAATCCTCCTACATAAAGTGCAAATCCACAACAAATAATATTATTACATTTTTGTATGCATGACTATTGTAAAATATATATATATATATATATATATATATATATATATATATATATATATATATATATATATATATATATAAAATAAACTTGAAAACAGATCCCAATAACTAACTTCTTTAAATTCCTTCACATTTGTTACAATTTGATTAGAGTATTGTGTAAAGATATTTAGATTGTGATTTTGTTTACAATTAATCCATTACTAGCCTAACATAGTTTATTGTCATGAAGGAATCTTCATAAAATCTTCTCTACACAAGTACGTGCCTACTCCTCGTCATTTTAACAATAGTTTTTCCGCAAGATTATAGTCATTCAGATTATATATAGGTTAAATTATTCATTTGGTCCCAATTTTCGTATGTAAATTTGAATTTGGTCCCTCAATTTTTTAAAGTGTTAACTAGATCCCTAATTTTGATAATTTGTTTCAATGAAGTCCCTTCCGTTAAAATGGCGCTGTAATAAATAATTAATTTCGAAAAAATGAAAAATGTTGTGCATTTAATACGTAAGAAAACAGAATGAGCGTCTCTATTAGGCTTCAATTTGGGGTTTATTCTAGGGTTTGCGTTCGTGGTCGAAATTGGAGGAAGGAGGGGTTTGCAGAAGAATCGCGAGGGTGTGGGATCACATTGCTAGAAAGTTGGCGTTCGAACAGTTGGAATCAGAGTGTTCTTAGTGGAATTGCGATCTCGGTTTAATTTCTTAAGTCTGCTTCTGAAACTAATCAGCTAAGCTCTCAGATTCCATCAAATGCTTCTAGAATATCTGCAAGGCCATCCCTTAAAAAGTCTGTTGCTACCCAAAAGAAACCACTTGAAGCACTTGGTTCCTCACCTCCTCCTTCTAGGTCAGCCATGCCTTTCTCTACTGGTTAATTTCTTAACCTAACTAATTTCAATATATAAATGCACAATAATCTTTTGTTTCAAAAGTTTTGTTTGCATTGAAATTGAATTGAGTAGGTTTGAATTTAATGCAGTGACCTAAAGGTTGTAGTGGAATGAGAGTCCCCAACACACTGTCATCACGGAGAAAAAGTAAATCACTTAAAATATGTAGGTTTTGTTTCAAAGTCTCATATTTTTTCAACCCCTTCAAACTTATTATCTCAAAACACTGTTCATTTCTTCCTTTCAAGAAGAGAGTGTTCAATTGACTTCATACATTTCTCTATTTCTTCTGCCACCACAGACCTCACTGCAGCAGTGTATTCTGCATTCATATTCCCACCACAACCTTCAACATTCTTTATACTCAGACCAACTTTTTCTTCAATTTTCAGCTTCCCACACGCAAAATGATGAATAATGGGGTTTATGGATGATTCATTACACTTATATATTGCAATTCTTAATTGTTTTTCAATGCATTTAAATATAAATGACACGATGACACGTTTCGGTCTAACATTTCCACGTCACTGTGCTCTTAACGCCGTTTCTGCCATTTTAACGGAAGGGGCTTCATTGAAACAAATTATCAAAATTAAGGACCTAGTTAACACTTTTAAAAATTGAGGGACCAAATTCAAATTTACATACGAAAATTGGGACCAAATGAATAATTTAACCTTATATATAATACCTTAGTTAAGTGTCTAAATAATATTACGGACATATATTTACATATTTCACTTCCCATAATAATCTTCATGTTTTTCTTATTGTCTTCATCTTATTGTTTTCGTGTTATCTTCTAGTTACCTCTTGGTTTTATTCTTCCATTCATAAATGCATTATATTTTGTGAAATACCGTTGTTATTCAATTCTTATATTTATGATTTTATCTTATTGTTTAATCATTTAAAGAAGTCTTTGGTTCTTCCATATACTAGTTGTTAAGCTTGGGAATGTTTATCCATAGCTGAGTTTTGACATAGACATAATTATATGCATAAGATAGTTTATTTATGGTTTAATTAGTCTGATAATACTCATTTTTGTTTGGGTGTCAGTTTGGTACCCACATTTAAAAGTGTGTCAATTGAGTTTCAATTTTTGAAAAGATGCTTCAATTAGGTCTCTTTCAGAAAAAATTATTAATGTTGTTAACATTATTAATATTTAAAATGACTTACAAAATTAAGTAATGATATTTATATTAAAATTTAGTAGTAAAAGTTAGTCATGAATAAAGTTAATGACGTTAATTTTTTTTCTTTTCTAAAAAAGACCTAATTGAGACACTTCTTCAAAAGTTGAGATTCGACCGACACATTTTTAAAAGCAGGTACCAAACTGAAACATTTAAACGAAAATAAAATAGGTACATCCGACTAATTAAACTTTTATTTATTAAATGCGTAAGACTTAAGTATACGACAAGAAGAAAAAAAAACAAGTAAAACATTTTAGAGCTTTTATAATCATAGTCTTTTATTTCTTCTAAAGTCTCATATATCGAACAAACAAATAAACTGTTATGATTATTGATATTATGAATTGTGTTGACTTTATGTAAGTATCCTTAAGAAATTTGTAAATGTTTCTCTGTTTAAGACTTAAGGGTTGGGACAAAGAGCTTTGTCATTATGGGTTACCATTGAAGACAAAAAGAACTGTATTAAAAGGTTCTCTCCAGCAAATTTTATCCACTCAAAAGGATAACATGATGTGATCACTCTCATTATTGACTTAACATGTATTAAGGACTAATTCATACATAAAAGTTAAAATGATTTCATATCAATATGCAGTGAAACACAAGTATATATCTTCTATCTGAGAGGCCCAAAGAAGATATACGCAAAATCAGTCACTAAAGAGGAAATTGTAATAAAATAAAAGCTTAAGCATGTAACACTTAAAGGAAGAAAGGAGAGAGTGGTTACTTCTTCAATATTTTCTTGCAACCCTGAATTTAAGACTTCATGTGAATGCTATCTAAACTTTCTGTTATTAAGTTGAATCAAGTGGAATCATGAAATAAGGGAACACTTCCATGAAATAAAGTAATACCTTATAAATATTAATATTGAAGTTGGAAGTTTTTTTTAATAGCTTTTACTAGAGAGTTATAGTACATTTTGACTAATTTAAGTTAAATTGGATAAATATAATAAAATAGATATTTTTTTTTTGTAATACTTAATCACAAGATTGAGATTTGAGACCATAATTAAGAAATTATAGAACTTCAACTAGCACGTGTTAACTAGTGTAAAATAAACCGTGTGATGTATATTGAGTTTACAAATTTACTAGTATAAGTTTGAATTATCACAATTTTTTACTATTTTTCAATTTAGTTTTTTTTATAATATATTTAAATACATACATTTAAAACAAACTATTATGAATACATACATTTAAATAAATTTATTTTTAAACATGTCTTATATTTTATAATTTTCTTTTGTAAGTATTATGTTTTAAACAAACATCCTTATAAATATATTTACACTTATGCATACCCTAATTACAAATAGACACAATTTTAATTAGAAATATCCTCAACAAATATTTTGTATTACATTTTTAATTATTAAATTTTTTCATAACAACGTACTGTTTTCACTATAAATAAATGACATAATTAGCATACTATTCCATATATAAGATTTAATAACATTTAAAAAATGTTGTTAAAGACGGAGAAAATGTTGTCATTTGCAAAGACAATACTTTATACACATGTAGTCTATAATGAATGTTACAAAAGATTTTAGCAACATTTTTACGTATTATTATTATTATTTTTAAGAATATTATCAATTAACATCTTTATTAATATTTGAAAAATGTTGTGAATTTAATTTTTTTTAGCATTCAAAAAATTTTACCTATATACATTTTATAACATTAAAAAATGTTACCTATATATTTTATAACATTTAAAAAAAAATGTAACTTATATATTTTCTAACATTTAAATAAATGTTATCAATTATATTATTTGTATCAATTAAGAAATGTTATAAATTGCCTTTTCGTAACATTTTAAAATTATTACTAATTTATCTTTCTAAAAATCAGAATAATACATTTTTGTGAAATTGAAACAATCCCACGACAAGATTTTGGTAAAAAAAAAATTATTATACAATAAAATGCTTCATACAATTTTATTGTCTCATAAAATGCTCCATAAAATATTACAAACAAGTACTTAATTGCATGACATGCTAGGCATCAATAATAAAGCCTACGACAATAAAAATAGAAGTATGCAACAATAAGAAAAGATGTTCTCATGTTCTCAACAAATACAAACAATGTATACAATCATGATAAAGATATTTATTTCTTCCCATTTTTTCTTGAGTTTAACACCACTAAAATTTCCTTGTTGTGGTGTATTGGCTTTCAACTCATTCTGTGTTTGTCAAAAAAATATAAAATATGATTAAGAATAAATAGGTTTATTACTCTTGAAAATTAATTAAATGTACTGTATAAAAAACTATTATTGAGAAAAAGAAACAATGCTTTCACCTTCAGGACTAATTTAATTGAATAACTTTCTACAAGTCTTGGATCCACTAATTTATGAATACCTTCTAAAGGATTAAGGATTATTCTGTGAACTTAACAAATAAACTAAAATCAACACAAAAATTTGTTTGTTTGAATATTTATAACTTAACCCCTAACACACATTAAGCAATATATTCAATCTCAACCTCAACAGAAAAATACACTAAAAAAATGAACAATACATGTAAGGAAAAATGATTAAATATATATGATTCATGTCAGTACGAAACCAGCATGCACAAACAAAAAGTATTACTATAAAATGTAAAGAGACAAATAAAAATTACCATATTGACAATGGTAATTAATCTCTAATTAATTATTTAGAGACCAATCTAGAAATCAATTCCTTTGGTAATCAAAACCTAGGTAGCTAATATTAGTGACCAATTTAGAGACCAATTCATAATATAAACTATTTTAGTTACCAATAATTTTTAATTTATAAATTAACATCTAAATTTGTCACTAAGTGACTAATTATGTCACTAAATTTGATCATTATTTAAAGTTTTTCCTGTAGTGAATATATATATATATATATATATATATGTATATATATATATATATATTAACCAATTACTAATACATATCGGATTTGATACTAGTTATAAGTTTTTCTAGAAAAAAACGATAATTGGATAACTATAATATTATGAATTCTATCATGTAAAAGATTGATACTATCTTCAATTCAAAAAATTTAAAGCAATAGATTTATAAGTTTTATCTTTTGTAAGGTATTTAACTTTTTTATTTTTACCTAATATTTAAATTTCAACTAATTTTTATGGTTGGGATCTATTTTATTTTTATTTTTGTTTATTGATCATTAAGAACAAAAGTGAAGGAAAAAAACTGATATAATAAATTTTAAAAGGATATATACGAATTAAAAGGCTCAGAGAGAATTTCATGCTGAAGTTTTAGCATCGATTGAGACACGACAGCATTACAAGTTGATATGAGTTGTTCCGTATAAAGGTGAATTATTATGATGATGTTGTGCTTGGCTATAAATGTTAATTTTCTATCTTTACAACCTCGGAATCACCAAGGTAATTATAATGTGAAGCCTCGTACATAACTTTCCTTAATAAAAAACGAGGCTTAGTTACCAAGTTAACGTGTTCACCATCTCTTGTATTATTGTTGGACAACACTACGTAATATTCGTTATTGGATACTATAGAATTGAATCAGTGTTTTTGTTTACACATGCAGAGAAATTCAAAACTGAAAGGGTCCACTAGCTGCAAGAAGTATCTCTGCTAAAGATGTTGTGGCAGAGAATAACAGTACTATGGAGTAACTAACGAAAAAGATAACTAATCTATAGGGCTTATAAAAAGGTGTCCAAAGTTGTACTCTTAATGACTAGACATCCATTCATATTTGGCTGGCTAGCTTGTCTAAACTCATTTATTTTTCCTTACTTTAAACAAAAGAGAGAAAGGACAAATTAGAGTTAATTAATGGCATTTTGCAAACTGAAAATGATTACATTGCTTTGCTGCTGATTCTGTGTTAGGGTACATATATATATATATAACTCCTTCAAAAAAGTAGCATTGTGTTGAGCATTTGTAATTAGAATGAACAGAAAATGTAATAATATTGATGGATGGTGAAAAGCAGAGATATATTATTACCAGCATTTTAACCTGGTACAACATGGAATTGTCTGCCAAAAAATGGACAAGGAATCCTGGTATAAGACAAAGGAAGAGGCAAAGGTTAAACGCCAAAGCTTTGTCACTATTTTTCTGAAATGACTTGCATTGACTGTAAGAAAGGAAAATAATAAAAAAAATAGTAAAAAACATATATTTCTGAAAAAGGAAAAAGGAAAGCAATGGTTGATTAGTGAGTGATGTAATTAGAGGATGAAGAGTGTGACAGATTATGGTGGTTCGTGGAGCAGGGTCATCATGAGTTCATGTTCTCAGGGATTGTCCTCACTCGCTAATTCTTCCTTTTCATCTTTGCTTTCAGAGTAGACCCATGGAGAGTAAGTAATATATATTATTCTCATGTTTTTACCACAAAACTTGTTCTTTCTTTCCCATTAATTCTCTTAGGTTTTGGTTCTAACAAAACTTCAATCTTTATCTAAAGGGAGGTTGACGTTGTTGGTGGAATTTGACCAGGTCAGGGTGGGACCCAAAGTAATACAAAAGAAACTGCATAACTCTTTCTTTACTTTTCGGTATTTTTAAATATAATTAGATTTTTATATTTCAGATAGAAATTTAAATATAAACATTACAAAAAAAAATTATGGTATAGTATATTTTTGATACAATTGTTTTGTAGTCTTATACGATATTTTAAATTCTTATATTATAATAAAAAGTTATAGCTCTTAAAAAATAATTAAAATCACATTAATTTTGGTAAAAGTAGCAACTAAAATATATAAATTTTTTTTTATGAATATGAAAATATTTTTTACATGATACTGTTTGCCTCCAGACGAAGAAGATGGAAGTTATCTGAGTTTAATGAAACGATTTTGTAACAAAAAGTTAGTGATCTATTTCGTAATAATAACTTTTTATTAGTTACTCATGATCAACAATTTATCAATAAGCATTGTTTTTCCTTTTTTTTTTCCACTATGAAATGATTTTAACGGGTGCATGCACAGAAAAAAGCACTCACCACTTACATGGTGTATACAGCAAAAAAGTGAATGAAAGATTATAATTTCATCTTTTATGATTCTTACCCTATAAAATATCTAAGAGTACAAAGCATAATTTAAATTGTTACTTGTTACTAAAAAAAAACTAATGACTAATTTTATGATCAAAATATGTTTAGAAATCAATTTAATAATAATTTTTTAATTAGAGATGAATTTAGAGATCAATTCTTTTAGTAGTCACAATTTAAGTAATTAATGAAAGTGATGAATTATAACTTTTTAAAGTAAATATGCACCTTTGTAACTGCCCTTGCATATTATTGGTCTATATATATATATATATATATATATATATATATATATATAAATTTTTTTTCCTTCCAAACCTAGCTATATAATTTCATGCCATTAAGGTTTTTATTAAGGACTAACATTTATGTAAGTTAAATTATGTTACGAATCATTTTATTAAGAAAGAAAGATAATTACGGAGATAATGGAAACTATACTTGTACATAATATAATGGTCAGAAACAAAAACTTGTTCAAAAAGTAAAATATATAAGAACTAAAAAATTCTACTGTAATCATTTATCGAAAGCAGCATAAGAATAATTACATAATTTAAATGAAGCGATGAGAACAAATTTCCGTTCTATCAATTTATTACTTGGTAATCGATAATAAGTAGTTAGTTTTGAAAGTAAAGCAACGGGTTCAAAAGAGGAACAAGCCAGGTTGGACTTTGCTGTTGCTCATAGACGATGAGAAATTTAGTCAAAATAATGGAAATTTTTTCACTCTTAATTAAATGTTAATTTTTTTATGACATATAAAATTCAATTCACTCTATTTAGTTATTTAACACAAAAATATTTGCATAGGTGGATGAATATATATAATTTAATAAGTATACAATCTATTCTATCTCATATTCAAAATACCTATCAATTATAGGTTGGAGGAGTGATATAAAATTTATCTAACTTCCTTTTGTGAATAAATGAGAGAAAATATTTTAAAAAAATCACAAAAAAAACAGTTAATTTTTATAAATAAATTGAATATTTATTCATGGAAAATAAATTAATAGAGGAATTAAATAAAATTCATCAAGTGAATCCCAATGGTTTTCTTAATGAATTAATTATTTACCTTTAATTTATTTTTATTATCATCTGAATAAAGAATTATTCAATTCTTTCATTTCACATTAAAGCATTTAATTTAGACTGTGTGAGTGAGATTAGAAGTTATTTTCTTAGTTTGTAAGTAAGAAATATTTAGATTTTTACACGACCTTTAAGTTAAGTTTTATTTCATTTTGTAGTCTTTCTAAAATTAAACACAAAACATATATATTTTTTTTTGCATTAAACACAAAATAGAAACTATTGTCATGTGCGAGAGTGAAACGATTAAACATAAAAATTAAACTTGAGCTTTTAGGAATAAGAAAATGTGAGTAGAAAATAATAACCTCCTTAAATATGATCGGTTAGATTTCATTACTCATCAAAAAAGTGATTCATAAGTATACCAAGCGAAAAAAAAAAAATCTATAAAAAGGGTTAATTAAAAATGAGTTTAACAATCCAATAAGTAACAAGTTATAACTTTGCTTGACTAAATTATTAGTTGATTTACCAAAATAAGTTTGTTGATACACTACTCTATTTTAGAAGTTTAACTTTTCAACACTTGGAATGTTTTGTTTTTTGTTTTTTTACTTTTAACTTGCATTTTTGGAAACAATCTTGAAAAATGTTACGATATATTACCCCTCTTATTAGTATCTAACCTATTAGTCTACTTGGAATATGAGATAAGCTATGATGATGAATCAATGGCCTATAGTTTGATGATCTATAAGCTAGTAAAAGCTTTTGAAAAAAAAAAAATAGAATCCCCTAGGAAAAGAACAAAAAGGGGTGGTCATACACATATATTGTATCTAGCTAGGTGGGGAACATGAAGTTTTTTGGATCATTTGCATTATTGTCGCAGCACCTTTATAACATGTAAACATAGAAGCGCAACACAAACTGATCAAAGATACATATGCCACATAATAGCTGCCAACCACCTGGTATCTGCAAATCTGATGCTTCTGTCTGGTTGGCAGTGTTAGCATCAGGCTAGTTTCTTAGGGAAGTATGGCTGAGTACAATTATGAAAAAAAATTTGAAGTTAGTTTTATATAATGAATCTATAGAGCAACTTGAATATTCATTTTTTTGACTTGTTCTAAGTCTAAATTCCTTACCACATATGTATTGTATGATTATTGTTAGTATTTTCATGTGTTCCAATCAATGAAATTCATTTTTGATTCATCAAGATACATATGGGTGGAAGAGTTGATGTATAGTGTAAAAACTTCAACAAGCACCATAATGTGTTAAGGACATCTCCGGGAGTCATGGACCATCACACAAAGTTGTCTATCTATTTTGTACCAATCTTTCTTTTCACTGTCTTGTTTCCTTTTATTCTTTGATTTGATCATAAACATGAAGACGGAATTTCTTTTTCCCATCCTCAATCTTTCATTGTTTCCTTTTTTCTGCAATTGAAAATTCATCATGGCTATATATGCTAATTAATCGGAATACGTATGTACGGGTATAATTATTAGCAGTGGTTCACTTCGGATGAGAATTTACCAGAACAAATCATCACTTTCTCCCAATAGATCTTATGCGTGTGATTCAATCTTTAAATACTATATGGCCACTTTATAAATAATTGTCCATTTGAATATTATGTTGGTGAGATAATTGCCATACATATGCCACAATATCTAACCTAATCATTATAGCTCATTACTGGATTTGAGATATGAATTTGAAAACGCTTTGAAGTTTGTCTGCTTTCATGTGTAGTAGGGTTTCAAAACAACATGGTTTTTTTGTACATACAGAGGAATTAAAAGAAACCTATGATTTTGTTAATCAGACACAATACTGAGTTCTCTGAAATTGTTTTGAGTAAAGTTAAGCACTGGTTGTGAGTTGGGCTCAGAAATGATTATAACCATTTGTCAATTCATGCATGGACATGTACTCTCAAACCTGACATTGTTTTGAGCTCAAAATTTCTAAACAGGGCTCAAAGGTATCTCTGCTGCTACTTACATTTTATACCAATTCAAGCAAACTTTCACGAGTCTCAAATTAATTAACAATCACTTTTTCTAGCACCGGGGGCACTTACAACAGATAACACTAAAAATTAAATAACCCATTAAAATATCATATTCATTATTACTTCGAAACAGTACTGTGGATAACCAAGTTGATCAGTGGACTGGATTAATCTTACTGATAGAGATAGAATTTGGATTAGTTCACCAATTTCTTATTAAAAAACACTAAAACCAACTAGAAAATTTACCAGAGTTTTTTCTGTGTGTGTATAATATATAAAGAAAAGTCCTAAAAATCAAGCAATACTTGGACTATGAGCACCAATTCGCCGACTAATGAGTAAGCCCTTTCTAATCGGCTCCCACTGGATTAGACAAAATCAAGAAAAGAGGGTCCAACGCAAACCATTACCAAGTGACAATAATGCCTATTGTGAAAAATGATGATTGGTGTGATTGTATTATTGATGATTCCATACCCAATATAATTGCACAAGCATCTTTTTTTCTATCTACAGAAACATGTACGTAGAGTACAAAGTAGAAATACAGATACGAGAGAAATGGGGGAGAAGAAGAAAAGCACCTTCAAAAGGACCCACACCATGTCCTCTCAAAAGACCACAAGACGTGATTTTCATCTTTCTCCACTGCACCAACTCATTCCTTCTCTCACTCACTCACTCACCCTCTTATTTCTTCCCTAAACTCCATATCCAACCATCTATAGCCATCACTATATATATATATCGTTCTCAGTAGCATACATAGTAACCGATCAACCATGTCTACCCAGATTCAGAACGGTTCTTCTCAGTCTCACCACGGTTCCTCCTCCTCCTCTTCGTCGCAACACCCTCCCTCCAACCACCAACCGCTCAGCCGTTACGAGTCACAAAAACGGCGAGACTGGAACACCTTCGGGCAGTACCTGAAGAATCAGAGTCCCCCAGTTGCTCTCTCTCAGTGCAACTTCAACCATGTCTTGGATTTTCTTCGCTACCTCGATCAATTCGGGAAGACCAAGGTCCACTTGCACGGTTGCATCTTCTTCGGTCAACCTACCCCTCCTGCACCTTGTGCCTGCCCTCTCCGACAGGCATGGGGCAGCCTCGATGCCCTCATCGGCCGCCTCCGTGCGGCCTACGAAGAGCACGGCGGCTCGCCGGAGACTAACCCCTTTGGAGGCGGAGCTATTCGGGTGTACCTTCGTGAGGTGAAGGAGTGTCAAGCGAAAGCCAGAGGGATCCCGTATAAGAAAAAGAAGAAGAAGAGGAACACGATCATTAAGGGGACTCAGAGTGCAAAAGATATTGAGCAACAAGCTTCTTGAGCAATATATATCTCTATATCCATATATAGACGGTAAATTTTTCATATTATATATGATGCACACATGATTGTTGATTTATTTATATATATATGTTTAATTTTGATTCATGAAAGCCCCAAAACCCTTTAGAATACTTGAATTAATACATAACTCGCAGGTTGATAACATATAGAAGAGGTTATTATAGGGAAATTGGAAACCTTTTGTAGCTTACAAAACCCTAGAAGCAGAATGAAAACCCTAATATTTGATTGTCGATCGGAAAGGGCTTGGTTCAAACATATTTTACTGGCTAAGACACCAAGAGTAATGATTAGAACAGAAAGAATAGTGTTTCTCTCACCCTCTTCTCTTTCTTTCTCTCTCCTATCATTCAAAACACTGTTATTGCAGTTTCCTAATTAAATATACTCTCAGGTGTTTGCTTTATGCGAAATCTGACCCTTTTCTGATTCTGCGAGATTTCTTGTGCTCCCCATGGATGTGTGAGCTTGATCTATATATCATACGTTGCATGTGATTACATACACAATCTGAATCTGACGTAGTTAAAGAAATATACATATTCATATTTTGATTAATGACAAAGAATTCTCCTTCAACAATTTGTACGTGCATATTTGTGTGTGGTCCACAGAAAGTTTTTTGTGACCTTCATTTCGTGGTTTAACAGCATAAACTTAATTATTTTTCCAATTGTTTTATTAATTAATGCTTATTTGTCTGTGCATGTGAAGAGACAAGTGGGCTTGGGCATGCCCTTTTTGTTTGTCTTGTGACTTTCTCTGGATTGTTATATACTTATTGTCTCTTATTAGTGGAAGCTGACTCTAGTACTTTATCACGTAGTTATCTAATAATGTCTGTATTTCTTAACCGCGTGATATAATAGAGCTCAAACAATGTAAAAAGAATTGTTTTCTAAAGAAGAAAAGAATGAAAGAGAAAGTTAAATGGAACATTTGTTTTCATTAAATTAACCAAAGGAAACAAAAAAAGTAGTGTAGATAGATAAATAACTCGATAACCGTCACTTAAACTTATCTGAGGTTTGTGAGGGGAAGGATATAATATTCAAGTCTGGTGTTTATGTTCAAGCTTTAGTGCCTACATGGATATACCAACAAAGGCTTCAATAATTTGTTGGCCCTACCAGAAATGTCCATTTGTCCCTAAAATAACTCTGACAAAGATCAAGTTTGTCACAGGGAAAGTAAGTTATTAAGGATTATGTTAGAAAAAGCGAAAGTAATATTTCACTTTAGGGCTCATTATCCAGAAACAAGAATTATATTTTACTATACATATATATTAAAAGTATAGGATTAATAATGACTCTATAAGTTTTAGTGTTTTTTTTTCTAAGATAAAGAAACAGACGTTCATCTACACATGGATATCAATTAATTGAGTAACTGAATTAACAATAACATGAACTGATTAAAAGTTTATGAATTTAAATATTCAATGCGAAGCGCTATGCGAGTTTTATTTGATGGAGAAGTAATAGAACTTGAGACTCCCAATGAGAAGACATAAAGAAAATTAAGAGAAAAGAAAAATATCATTTGGGATTTTTTTTTATCAATAATGCTATTTTGTTTGCTTCTAAAAGAAATTAATAGGTACATACTGCCTCATTTTTAGTGCTTCTCTTTCGTTTGATATTACTTTCGCAGTCCGGGCTTTTGAATTCATTTTTCTAAAATTATAACAATCGAATATAATTCTCTGTTTTCATTGTTTTCTTTGTTTTCTTCACTGATCTTTTTTTTTAAATACATACACGTATATATGTTTTATAGATTGAAAAGTGACTTCACTGATCTTATTATTGTCTTCGTTCTCCCCATGGCCAAGCTCTCTGTGAACATGTTCATTATCTTATCGACATCAGATATAAGATTGAAAGTTACATATTTCTCCACCATAATTTGTTCTTGAGTTCATGCCAAGTAGTCAATAATCTAATGTCTTATAACCTCACCAAATTAGACATGTCAAAGTGAGCCAACCCAACTCATATGGGTTGACTCACAACGAGCCGGGTTGAAAATGAGTGAACTCAACCCAGCTCACTTTATGATGAGTTAGAAATTTTACAATCCGGTTCAACCCATCACGGGCTTGTAGGTTAATTCGGTTAACTCACCAACTCACATAAAAAAATTATTTATGTATTTATTTTTAAGTATTCAAATATTTAAATAGTTTTTTAAGCAACTCATGAAATGATAATCACAGTAAAATTAAGAACCAATATTTTCATCATGTTCACCACCAATATACGATGAATTGTTTCTCTACTTAAAGTCTCCTTGTATATTCTAATTACTTCTAAAGTCTACCCATAACCCTTTACACATAAAAGTAGGTTGTCAACAAAATACTATCATAAAACACACATTATCCTTTTACTTTTAGAGTTATTTTATAATGACAATGAAATCCTATCTGCTTATACTAATGTTGTGTTGATATTAATAGATGTTCATCCTTCATGGTCTCAATTAACATATTATAGACTTTGTTTGATAGAGTTGTTGTTTTTCCTTACCTTTACAATTGCTAGATATTTATCTCTTGTGCTATAATTGATAATAGTTGATAATGTCTTGATATTAATCTAAACTAAATACACATTTATTTACATTTACATATCAAATAAAACACATATAAATTGAAATAAAAAATTTAGTCTTTACTAAACTATTCTTAAGATCAACATTGATTTTTGGACTTTTTTGAGATCCAAATTAAATTAATTTAAAATAAAATAAAATTAATATGGATAAATATTTTTATGTATTGAATATATTTGGATTTTTTTTAATTTTGTATATAAATTTTATTATGTATTAAGTATTTTTTTATTTTGCACATGACAAAAAGAAGATACAAAATGAGGTACATGTGGGGTATTTAAACTCTTTTACAAAAACAATCCTATGTATGACGAAGCATAAAAAAAAAAAGAAGAAGCTAAAAGATACAAAATTAAAACTACAAAAAACTTTGGCACAGAGAACTGTGTAGAAATATTCATTCATTCCCACTCTAACCTTTAAATGGGATCTTATTCTATATTACCTTTGTATTTGTTAAACACATATTAAAAAAAATAATACATAATTACACTAACTTCGTATTAATTATGAAACCATTAGTCATTATATATACTTCTCAAACAGCACAGACTTGTTCATTTCTATTTTGATTCTTTCTTTATAATACATTATTTTGTTGTGTTGTGGTGTGTAAAAAAAATCAATTGTTTCTTCACATCTTCATATATGCAATTTACAAAACTTATTATATTCTTCTTCATTTATTTAATTCTATTTTACTGATATAAAAAATTAGGGTAAAATGACTCATGAACATGATATAAAGTACTCATAGGTACCCAAACATATATGTGTATTCCAACACATTTAACTTTCTATCCTATTTCCATTGAAAATGGTTGGAAGTAATGCTTCTATTTTAATACTTAATACACATGATTTGATTTTTCTTCAATTGTTCCTACAGATCGAAACAGCTTTGTTTTCACTCTTGATCTTCAACTCTTTAACTAATGATATTGCTTCCCAAACTTCCCTAATTCTAACTATTTGTTTTGTAGGAGGTTTACTAGCATCTCTTGTTTTATGAACGAAAGCATTATTTAATGTGAGTTTTACAAATATAAGTTAATTAAATTTAAAAAGAGTTATTTATAAATTGAAGAAAGTTCTCTATAAATAAAAGGAAGTTGTTTATAATTTGAAGAAAGTTTTTTTATATAAACAACTCTGTTTTATATGACAATCTCTTTAATTTTAAGAATTTAAGTATAATTTTCTTTTTTTGTATTTTTAAACAACTTTTATAAGAAGTTTATTGTTGAAGATAATTTTAGAAGCCAACTCCCACATGTAACAAATTAGTTGAGCTACACTTATATAAATACCATCAAAAATCATCAGTAGTAGTTGCACAGACAGATTTAAGTTTCATATATATCTTCTTATACATACAATTTAAGTACAAACTAAAACCAGATAAAAAAAATTAACATTTTTATGATTTACTATGTCAATACTTTCATGCTATTTTATACTTTTTTGTGTTAAAAGATATTTATATAACACGGATTGACATCATTTTTAACCTAAAATTTAAAGTAATAAAATTATGGATATTCATCTTTATATAGTGTTTCACTTTCTCATTTCTATCCAACGTGAGACTTAAACTCACACTTGAATTCCCAACAATCTCTCACTCAAGGTAAGTCCCTTCCACATTGGTACACTCCTCCTCCAGCGAAAACATTTCCAACCACGAGTACCCATTTTTTATACCGTCGTTTTTCTTAATGAGACACGACTAACTGGTTCTGATACCTGTGTTAGGTGTTTAGAGGAGAGAGGTTCACTGAGAAATATAACACTAGTAAACCTTGAGCTCAACCACATAGAGATTAGTATCACTCTCAACCCAAAACCTTAAATCGAAATTTATGGGTCTTCATCTTTATATGGTATTCCACTTTCTAATTTTTATCTAATGTGAAACTTAGACTCACACATAAATTATTAATATATATATATATATATATATATATATATATATATATATATATATAATATAATATAATATAACAATTTATTCTACAGCCAATTTCATACAAAAAAAAACTGCGATGCAAAATATAAAATATCAATGTTCAAGAATGTCAATCCTTTCTTATCTTCTTATACATGCGCTGTGTGATTTTCTAACAAAATTAATCTTCTTTCAAGATTTCTCTCTTCCTTCTCATTATTGCCTCCCTCAACACCACAACAAAAGTAAAATTCTCTGGTACTCAAACTAAGGTCCAAATATCCAAAATTAATAAATAAAATCCACATAGAAAAAATATCCAAAACTAAAAGAAGATCCACGTTCTATGATTCAAGATTTTCAACCTTTTTACCTATCACAAAGTGTTTGTATGTGTCTGTTGTTGTTTAAAATAATTAATAACCTCCACTTTTGTTTGCGTGTGTCTGAGCATGAATTCTGAGCACCTTTCTTTTTTGAATAAAATTGAAGGCTTTTCTCCATCTTGTTCACGTGTGTGTAGCTTGCAGTTTTAGCCTTTTTGTCATTCTAGTATGATCAGAATGGATCTGACGGCATTTTTCTGTTGTCAGAAATATAAAGTATCGGTGTGAGACTTAAAAAATGAATAATATTTGATGACACCATAGATCAACAAATAACAATTTTTATTAAAATATGTCTTGTTTAACTTTAATATATATTAAGAAGTAAAATTAAAATCTAATTTAGCTTTATAAAATTAATTTATAAAATAAAATTTATATCACTTGTATATTATAAATTTATTATATTTTTAATTGATATAGATCTCCAATAATATTAAATATTGTTGTTTTTGATTTGTAATTGACCCACAAAAAATTCATTTTGAAATTTTATTTTGGAACTTGAAACAGCAGACCTTTCCATGTTGCTTTTAGAGTCTTTCCCCAAATTTTTACCTGTGATGTTAGAAAGGTTAATTATTTTGATGTTGGAACTTGAAACTTGAAACTTCAACTAGCATATGCATGAATCATGATAAGGGTAATAAAGGTATTGGAAATGGCTACGATTATGAAAGACATGTGGATAACAATATATTTTTGTTGCTTAACCATTTGACTTTGTTTTGAATTAATGTTGTTTGCATGCAGGGCCATAGGAAGAACAGATTTGGCACTTTGAAAACAGCATGCACGTCCTAAGTAAGAAGTATGATCTCTCTTGGACCAAAAATTATTACAGAAAATCGCTGTGATATTAACAGAATAATCATTTTTAGCAATCTTAAATATGTGTTAGAGATGTACAACCTTGTAACTTTTCTAACATTATGAGATCTCTTCCCCAAAATAGAAACTTAGAAAATGGATACCTTTATAGTGTTGCATTAGTTTTGAAATACCTGGAATTTGAACATTTGGATACTATGAACTTTCTTGGACTTCGAATACAGAAAACGCGAAATGTAACCTTAAGCAGAGTACAAAATGTGATGCTTTCAAACAAAGTGGTTAAGTTGAAACTTAGAACACCACAAACAATACAATTTGTCATTATGCATGAATGTAGGGTCAAATCTTTATTAAATCAGAAGTAAGACCTAGATGGTGCAGATATCAAATTTAATTTCACACTGAAATTTTTTGCAAATTAATGTTTATAAAATTTTATAAGCAATTGCATTATAATTAATATCTTTTAGCTTATTATATGCCAACTATAAACTTTTGCATATTTATGTATTGAATTTATCAAAAACTTAATTAATAAAAAATATATAAATAGTCAATTACATTCTTTCGTTATCATTTTAAGACAAATGCTTAAAACAAATGGAACATATGAATTGTAGTTTTGAGAACAAGAAAATATATGAAGACAAGAAGAGATTAAAGGAAATGAAAAAGAAGAGAGATTTTTTTCTATGGATGAACAATAAATGCGCAAAAAATACAACACATTATCTTGTTAAAATTATAATCACTTGTGTTTTTTTTTATTATTCACTGGGATACCATATACAATTATGAATGTATTTTTCTTTCTTTCTGTTACTGTAATTTAAAAATAATATTAAAAATAATAATAAATAAATTATATTTCCCCTCTACCACTTTTAACATAAAACTTGGAATTCCTTGAACTCTTTGATGGATTTGGCTCTCTAATTTAGCTACACAATCAAAAAATTGTAAGTGCTAAATTCCATATTAGCATAACTATTTTTATTTTATTTTTAACTTTTTATTTTAATTCCATGTCTTAAAACGTTGTTTGCTTCAATTTTCGTGGGGAACGATATAAGAAAATAAAGTGGAGAAAATATATCAATTGGAATAATAGTCATCTTTTGCGAACCATTTTAACTCCTATTTACTCTTTGCCATTTTCTAGATCTTAAAGGATACAAATAGATTCAAATATATCAATTGTAATAATAGAAAGAAAAAAAAAAGATAATTGGACCAATAGAAAACAGCATAAGGTACAAAAACAATATATAATCTCTGGAATTCGTTGGTGTTTGAACTAATAATATCAAAGAATTATTAATTAGTGTGTTATTCGAATTGAAATAGATATTTCTGTAAAGCAATAATAATCCAAATAGTTTCTTCATTTTTTTACTGGTGGTTTTTGGTGAAGATTAAATTTTGTTGGATATTTTTTAATAGAAAAAGCTTTTTGTTGGAATATTTTGGATAAAATAGTATCTTTATTTTTTTAATATGCACTTTATTTTACTTTAGTACAATGCATTTTTCTTGTAAATGAATTGATATACCCAAGTACACTCACGTCACTAATAAAAGAAAAATTCGCTACCTCTTCACTTCTTTCCTTTCTACAATTGTCATTTCACTGTTTAACAATCACAAAAAGAATCGAATTAACTTTTAAATACCCAGAGCAAATTTTACATTCTACTATCACAAATCCACATTATCATATACACATTGAAATTTTAACATTTAATTGATCCACGTAAAGCTATAAATTTTCACAAGGAAAAATGCAACAACATAAGGGTGTTGTATTCTAAATTTCCCAAAATTACAAACAATACACATATAACACATCTTATTTTCCACATTAATTTCTCTGTTCTCTAAATGTCTTATTGATTGCTTACATATGTCTTAGGTAGTAGGTTGATGATCTCAAAGGTAAATCCGTGTCTGTCAAAATTAGCTATTGATAACATTTATGCCGTGGGCTTTATTCAACAATTACTTACAAAATTGGAAAACACAGGTTGTCTCACTGTCCAAACTATTAATGCAAAATTCTCAAACAAGTTAATGATATCAATCAAGAATAATTGATCCACAAGATTGAAACTGTTTACAACAAGTTTTTGAATACTGGAAAAACAAGTTTTTTTGTGTGTGTAAATTATATAATTCTTTTGGTGAATTTAAAATCATAGATGTTGAAAATCCTAAATCGACTAGAGATAAGATAATTTCATAATAAATGGATGGAAACTTCATTTTACAAGTCGGTTTTATATAGGGTTGAGTTAAGCTTAAAGTCCATTCTTATCATAGTTAATATTAGAGTCATAGTTAATCTATGTAATGAGATTTGTGTTTTTTGGAAATATAATTTTATTATCAAACTTAAAGTTAACTCTTAACAATTGATAAATTTTAAAATTTGGGAGCAAAAGTTAAAAACATGTTTTTAAGGCACTTCATGTCTGTTGATACAGTTCTTCCATTTGAACTGACAATTATTTACTTTACTTCCAGGTTAGAGTCGAAGTAATCTACGTGGTTGGTGAAGATGATGATGAATGAGTTGGTGGTGGGAGTGAAATAAGTGATGCTGCAATGTGGGAAACTGTTATGATGATGAAATGGAAGTACTTGAAGATTTCAGAAAGGTTTGACATGAGCATCCATCACCAGTAGTTAATGATGAATCTAGTTAGCAGAAACATGTTGCCGTTCATGTTCATAATTCAGACACTGAAAATTGAAGATACGAGGAGGTTGTTTCAGAATTTGAGAACATTAACTTTTATACCAAAAATATTTATAACTATGTTTCTTACTAAATAATTACCCATCTTAATTATATAAAGTTCATACTATATATGAATTTTGCTTTCAATTCTTTAATATTTTCACTAATTATCTTGGACATTAGTTAGAATTGTTGTAACAAAATTTCCAATTATCCATTCATGTATACCTGTGTAATGCAAAATCTCTCAACCATAGTTTATGATCAACCTTTTCTTTCTTTAACTTCACTCTTAGAGCATAAAATCATTCCATCAAAGCTTTTCAAAGCACAAATCTATATAATGTTAAAATAATTAGTTTATTTTCTTATATATAAACCAAAGTGAAAGAGACAGAGAACTTTTAGGTTCCATCTTAATAATTATCAATGTAAAAGTGTGAGGCGCCGCTTGAATCTATGATTGCATTCTTTTTCTGCATTTTTCGATTCTTTTCCTTCATTACGCACCACAAAAAAAAAAAAAAGAGGAAATTTTATATTTTTCAACTTTTCATATTATTTTTTAATTACAAGAATCCACTCAATCTTGATTAGTGGTCAGCCTCATTTATTTGAAAATATCTCCATATTGATTTTGTCCCGATCGATCTGGAAAAAGATAAAGACACATGAATTGTTATGAATACTATTCATCATTCTATTTTTAATTTTACTCTTTAATAAATATATTTTTTAAATTAAAAAAATTATTTTATTATTTTTATTTTTTAAGAAATCGTTTTGATAAATTTAATTATTTCATTTATTTAATTTTATTAAATTAATTATTTTTAAACTAAAATAAGTATTTTTAATAAATAAATTATCTATAAAATAAATAAAAAATTATCTATAATAAAATGTATTCGTTTTCAATAGTTCATATGAAAATGGATGTTTTAGTAATTAAATTTTGCATGATAAGTGAAATTTTACATGATAAGTTTAAGCAAAATTGAATTCCGAAGAAAGAAATTCCATTGATGGTACAATATTCGTAGTTTACTGATGGTGGTCGTCCTCTATTCCTCTAGCGATGTGGTGCTCCCAAGCTTAGGTGATGCTTTGCTGAGGTTGCATGTCTTGATCAAAAGGTTGTCGTCGTAGCTAGCTAAGGTTGTGGTGCCCCGAAGGTCGTGCGATGCTTCATTGTGGTTGTGGTGTGTTGGTTCGAAGATTGTTTGTTGTGGTGTGATTTGTTGTCTCATTATTTGATGTTATTTTCCTTATTTATTGTATTCTAACTACATCTTTTGTCAGGTTTTACAGAGAGGATTTCACTAGGGAGAACAACACTAATGAGATCTGAGCTTAACCACATAAGACATTAACACCACTCTCAACCCAAAACCTTAAGACAATAGGTTTATGGGTCTTGATTCTTATATAGTGCTCTACTTTCTCAATTCTGGTCAATATATATTCCACAAATATTGAATAAATGACATTAAAATGAATTCCACAAATATTAAAATCAAAGTACTGATTAAACCAATATATTTTATATTATGTATGATATAAGAAACCTAAAGTACAAGGTTTTTTTTTTTTTTAAAGCACACATCTTTAAGTTTGTCTTTCACCTATCTTTAAAGTGGTTCATGTTATTTCTTTTAAGGCAATTTGTTATGCATCAAGGAGGTGACTTGGGCTAGAAAACCTAAATTATGAAAAATGTTAAATTATGTCTTTGGTCTCTTTTTCTGTGGAAAAATATCAGTTTGGTTTTTTTTTTATTATTTGTCTCAATTTGGTCTTTATTTTGAAAAATTTAATACAATCAGGTCTTTTCCATCAGTAATATATTAACAAAGAGGTGTTACATGTAAGTTCGTGGGTTTTTTATTTTATTTTTATTTTTTAATTTATAGAAAAAATAAAAATATGTCACATGTCAAACTAACGATGTGCCATGTGGTAATGATAGTGTGATGTGCCAACAATAATGCCACATGTCACTGTCATACCATGTGTCATTATCTCAGTCTCCCTTTGGTCTTGTATTTTTATTTTTTTTCCAATTTAGTCATAATTTTTTTTAAAATTGAACAATTTTGTCCCTTACCAAATTGAAAAAAAAAATGTATAAATATTAAACAAATATTTTTATTAAAATTGATATTTTTATTGTATATTTTTAACAAAATTAAGTTTATTTAAATTTGCATTTCACATTCAACTTTATTTTAAAAAAATTCAAAATTCAAAATTATTTATTTTAAATTATTATAAAATTGTTTAAAATTATTTTGAATTTTACATTTAAATTTATATAATTGTTATTTTTAAACCAAATCAAACATTTGTATAGAAATTATTAAATTTTATATATTTTGAAAATATACAATTATTTGAAATATAAATTTAAATAAAAAAACAAAATTAAAGTATGATATAATAAAATATTAGTACAAATAAAGTTCAATGTAAAATATAAATTTAAAAAGAATTGAAAATGTTGATAAATTTATTTTATTTTATGAAATGGAATTGATAAATAGGTGTAACATATTTGTTAGTTGAAATTAATTTTGATTTTTTTTTCTATTAACATTACTACCTACTAACAACTTTAAAACAATTTAAAATAAAGTTAAATATAAAATATAAATGTAAGTAAATTTAATCTTATTAAAAATATTTAATAAAAATATTAATTTTAATAAAATTATTTGTATACTCTTTATATAAAAATTAAATTTGATGTTAATTTAAAAAGGAGCGTAATTGTTTTTATAAACCTATAACTCTTCATTGTTTTTAATTGATTTTAAAAAGTAATTACATTCATTTTTTTATATTTCACTTTCACTCCAAAATTTCATTTTTTACATTAATATTCGAGAAAGACATTAATACTTTTTTAGTAAACTCCTCAACTAATAGTGAATTCGAGTGTAAACAAACGTATTTGTGAGTAGTTTTTCTAATGTTCTTAATTTTAATTTACATTTTATATAAAATTTAAATATTAATTATTTTTTATTTAATTGAGCTTTAGTGTCTCTAATTTAGTGTGACAAATTAATTTTGCCCTTATAGTTTTAGTTACTCAATAATTTAGTTATATATTTACTCGATTTCTTTTATAATTTCAATTACTCGATTTGGATCAACAAACATATTTCAAAAATAATTTTTTTTAGTGAAATTATTATTTTTTATTCACTATTTAACAAAAAAAAATATGTTGTTAGTTAAAACTTATTAGAAATTTTTAAAATCTGCATGTTATAAAAAAAATTTAATGTATGTTATATAGTTTTTTCTTATATGATATAGTTTTTTTATGCGTGGTTGTAAATACTTAGTATTTATATTTAACTTTATCAAAATTTGACTCTTTATACAAAAATATAATCATCATAGTTGGGTAAAATATTGTTCAAAAGTCTCCAAGTTACTTAATAGAAATACAAAAAGATAAAATATAATAGAAGCAAGATATGACAAGGCAACAATTTACCTACTAAGTATTCTATTAAAGGAAATTCTGTCATTTGATGATGTTTTCAAGAAGTTATTATATTATGAGTATGAGTAGATTATTTTATGATAGGTATTGAAATAAGATTCCTGTTAGGTGAATATAATATTTTAGTTCAATTTTTAAAGAGCATGAATGTAAGAACATCACTTAATTTGAAGATATGATAAAATTATAATGGTATAATAGCACTTAAAAAATGTGGAGCTAAAGTTCAATGATTTCATATATGTCTTAGCTTACAAACTCATTACCAAAAAAAGTAAGACAAAGGTACCCAATAGTTTATCATCAGACCACTGATACTAGAAATAACAAAGATACATCAGACCACTCATGTGTCTTTTAGTATGTATAAGTTTATTTCGTTAAATTATTTAAGTGTAAATTAAAGAGTATTTTAAACTTAAATTATTATATATTGATGTGAAAATTTTGTTTAAAAGAAGAAAATGTGATGTAAAACAGAAAACAAATAACAATATAAGAATTCTCTTATATCTATAAAGTCCTACACTTTCTTATATCACATTCCTTCATATTTTTATCCTTACCAAAAGAAAGATTCCTTTTAACGAGTCCTTTTGTTTTTTCTCTTTCTCTTTTCATTCTTAATCAAATCACATTAAAAAAAACACACTTTTTCTCTCTAGTCTTTTTCACTCCTCAGAATGAAAGAAAGTGTTAATCAATGAGTCTCAACATGGTTACCAGTTATTTGTTCCCATGTCAATTCGTTTCCATATAAACAAAAGCACGATAATTTTCCCCATAAAATTTTAGGACAATAAATCCTGTGGTTAGGAGAGCAAAAAAATGGTTAGTTTTCATCCCCAAACCACCGATGACACTGACATATCACGAGATGAACAGCAAATTCTGTTAGTCCATAAAGATTTAGTTGTCGCACACCGATTTCCAATCAATACAAAACAATTTAGGAACTTTATATTATTACTCTACTCTACACATCATCATACTCAACAACTCCAAAAAAAATAAACTTACTGCATAATAAAATAAGAATCAAAATTCAGAATCAGAACCAGAAACAAACTCGAATAGGCTTAGCTCAAGGCTCATTTCATGCAGCAAATCCTAGAAGTCAAACTCTACTGTGCTAATCACTTTTGCAGGATGCCTCTGCCACTAACCTAATCAGTTTTTAATCATATTCATACCCAAAAGAACAAAATGCTTAAACTAAAGCCATATCCTCTCCTTTATGCAAACTTAGCATAACAATGCATTATTAGAATATAATGGGAAACCAGAGTGGGGACTTTCAATTGTTTTTACCACAAATTTATCCCTTTGGACTTTTCTTGATCCAACCACACTTTTCCTTTTACTTCTTTGTCCACCCTCACTTGTAGTGGGGTGAAGTACAACATGGCTTTGCACTGCATAGACACTGATGATGATGAATGAATCTGTCCTCCCCCATTTGAGGGTCCAAAAGAATTTCTTTCTCTTTTTTCCCACTTCAGAAAAAAAAAAAAAAAAAAAAAGAGGAGAAAAAGCTGTCAACGTGAATTTAATTCTGCCATGATAACAACTTAAAAATGTATAGAAAGTGATTGCATTTGCAGCATCATGTCACTGTCTTCCCTTAAAGGATGAGTGACACCGACGAACTACTGTGTCATTTTCCCCAGTGAAACCATAGGAATAGTGGTAAATAAAATACTCCACTGCTACTACCAAAAGCATAATATCTATCAAGTCGCAATCACCTTCCATTGTCATCCACTACAGAATTACACATGACACTGTCACACAGTAGAAGTAGGAATGTGGCATCGTTCATTCTGTATCTCAATCATAGTTTATCTTTGTTCCCCGCACTGTATTCTAAATTCCAAGCTTCAACAATTTAAACCCGTATAAAGTTCTACGTTTGCTTCACCTCTTTCCAGAAAATTACAAAATTATACCTCTGTTTGATCAATTCCATGCCCCCACCAACTGAAGCACAACCATGAAAAACTCAAAATTATACTATAAAAACTGAGATTACATGGTATCCTCAAATATTGCCAGAAAACTACAGATGAATACGGCCCACATAGGTGTAGAACAATTTGTATCGGAAATCTCGAAAACCTTTATGTTGTGTGACCCAAATCATGGTTTTTTAAAAGCTTGTACAAAACATACCCAATTATGGTCTAACATAACTTCAACTCTCGAACTCATTAACAATCCCCATATTAATATGGACAACCTATGTACACAGCAGCCTTTGCAGAAGCAAAGTAAAACACAAAAAAAGAGGAAGAAGAAGAAGAAGAAAATTATATATTTTTTTAAAGAAATTGGGTTGGAAGCCTGTAATACGAGAATTATAACTATATAGACATGACAAACATAAAGAAGAAGAAGTGTTACAGATCAGAAGGTGACTCAGAAATGCTCTCCAAGTGAGGTCTCCACACTGCAACACGCCCTCTTCTTCTGTCTCTCTGCGTTGACGCTTTCTCTGAGAGTATATCAGTCAAGTAGCGATCAGAGACAAGCAAACTAGTCATCGTCACGGAGACGTTGGCGTTGTTCCTACTTCTCTCTCTCTGTTCCTTCTTCTTCCTCCTTCTCTGCTGGTTCTTCTCCGGTGGAGGAGGAGAGGGAGGGAGCGGCATGAGGAAGTAAATCTTGCCACGTTGGAGGTCTGCATCGGGTGGCACCACCACGATCTTGTGGACAGCGGTGGCGTTGGCAGCGTCGGCGTCTGCGGCGGCGGAGCAGGGCTTCTTCAGGACGTGTTTGGGGTGTGCCTTCATGACATCCCTGGCCTTGACGGTGCCTGTGATTTCCTCAACTCGGCCATTGGAGTGCACTATGCGAATGACGTCGAGAGCCCCACATGGGAGGATGCAAGAGATGCAACACCTTATGCAGTTTAGCATGGCTTTCTCCCTCCCTTTTTTTTAGCATTGGTTTCTTCTCCACCCAGGAGATGCTACAAAGCGTAAATAATATACTGTGGGGGATGAAAACCGATTTCAGATTTTCTTTCCTCCTTTCTCCATTTCACCAAACCTTTAATAATTACACAAGGGGAATCAATTCTATACATGTATTGCCATCAAAATTCTCCTTTTCTCTGTCATCATCTTTTTACTACTCTTACATCAATGTATAGTTTAGTTTGTATGGAGAACTTATATACTTGGATCATGCTCTTACACTAGAATCTCATTATACTTTATGGTTAAAAGAATACGTAGAAATGAAAATATTGTAATCTAATAAATAAATAAGAATGGTGTATGTATATTAAATTAAAGATTTCCTAGCTGTTTTGAAAAATTGTTAATTTTTGTTTGGCTGGTGATGAATCGGTGAGAGAAATTCATGGGACGAATAATTGGATAACACCCTGTAGTTTGGCTTTTGACACATTATTTAGGGACCCTACCCTAATCCCTGGAGCTAACACTCTCTTCCCTTTATTAGTTCAATAATATTGGGTCGGGACTGAAAGATTGGGATACTAATGGTATATTGAGGGATGAGACTTAGGTTAGGACCCTTTTGGATGTGTGATGAAAGAAAAGACGTATGTTTTTGAATAAAAGGTTGACACATGTAACCTCTTGAATGAGTATTATTAATTAATTATTTGAGACTAAAGTTGGTTGAGAAGGGTGGTGAAGTAGGGTCAGTGGATGAGAGAAAGAGAATGTGTTATAAAGAGGAGTTTGATGATAGTTGAATATCCCGAAGCAAAAGCATGTGGATTGTGGTTTTCATTGGAAAGTGAAGTGAATTGTGAATTGTGAATTGTGAAGTGCTTTGACTATGGCCAATGTGTTTGTCTACTAGCCACAACTCCAAGAGCAACCCTTCCAAATGCTTTATCCTTTTCCATTTCTTTCTTTTCATACATGGAATTTCACCATTTTAGTCATCTATCATACATTATATACATTGAATTAAAGTCAAGTACCTCCACTTTTCCATTCTGTCCATTAGTAGCATATTGATGAGGTAATCATGGCAACGCATGAACATTATTAACACAGTACAAAACTCAACCGAACCTTCACTAGTAATTAATCACCACTTTCTTAGAGCTAATGAGATAATGATTGTTAAATTGTCCTTATATTGACTCATATGGGATCCATGCAAAATTTAATGAGACAGCTCAAACCAAACAAAAACCGTAGTACTACCTACGTACCTCACAAAGATACCTAATACTATCGATACTAGTGGGCTATACGACAAGGGATCACGTTACTCTCATTTTCACTTCAAAATAACACATGCACAGTCACAAACACGTTATTTTGTGATGATGAATGGCACCAAAATTGTGATTGGGTGGTGTGGTTTTATTCCTTGTTATGTAGCGGTTGCTACAAAGTTCAAAGAGGGTTTAAGTAAAAGAGTAGAATTCAAAAGCAAGATAATGACATGGAAGAAAGTGATTTAGGGTGATTGATATGATTTAGTAGAGTATGTGGTGTTGAGGTTTTAATTTAATAGGGAAGGTAGGTTGTGAGATTTGGGAAAAAGAAGAAAGTAGTATTTAATTAGAGGTTAATTTGAGTTATGTCACATCCATAATGTGGGTCCAATATTTAATGTGTTAGTGGGAATCATGTGAAGCAGTGAGGGAGGGTCCAAAGAGGGGTTTGATATTCTATTTGCTCTGTTCGATGCCAAGTTAACTTCCTTTTATTCTGCGGATAAGACTCTCACTTCACAAATTTACATCTCATGATGCCAAAGTTATATTCCCCACTAGTCACTCGCAATTTTTTTTTTAATAATCCTTAAATATATAAATAAGTTACAATTATAATTTAATTTCTGAATGTGTAAAACAGAATCACGTCTGATGTTAAGTTTCAATGAATTGCTTTATCAAAAAATGTGTGATTCAACCCCATAAAGTATAGAAATGCGATTTTTCATAAAAGTGATTCTTATCTACAATAAGAAAAAATCTTCTGCTTATCTATGCTACACCATCAAGAACATAGGTTGAGAATCCAAACAACTTAAGAGGAATATATAAAAACAATTTAAAAGTAAAAATGGAATAGGACGTGAAATCAAGAATGCACTATAAAATAATATATTTTCTATTAGCACTGTATTTTTAACAGTTATATTAAATTGTTAAGAGAAAATATTTTCTATCAATTATATTTAAAGCTACAAATTTTATGGAATGATTCAGTAACTTTTTTCTATAATTTTAGTTTATTTTTTATATGTTCAATGACTATAACTTCATTTTTTTACTAAAGAAAAATTAGTTAAAATTAAGTAAAGTTAATTACTATGATGTAACTTTTTTCATCGTTTCCAAAGTTTATATTATTTAAATATTTTTATTTTAATAGTGTAAATGCTATGTGATTTTGAATTTTGGATTATTTTTCAAAAGTTTTCAAATTTGCTTGGGATCAGAATTTAGGTCAGTTGTGTGATATTTTCTATTAAAGCAATTTCAAATATTGCAGCTAGGTGAGGAATTTCGAATTCGCTACACATTGCAAAATAACTTTGAAATTGATTTGCAATAATTTGGGGGAGGAATTTCAAATTGGCTGCACACTCAAACTTGATAGTGATTCCGTGGTTTCTGATTTTCATGTTTATATAATTTTCTTTGTTGACCAGTGTCTCATAAGATACGTGACTAAGATATTCTCTTTCACTGAACCATAGTTTGTGTTCATCCCTGTTAATTATTGAATGAATCCCTTCACTTGCCTAAAATATATTTTAGGTATATTTTGGAAATTGAATAAAGTTCTGACATTCTTATTTTAATTTTCATGTAAAATTGATTTAATGTTATTTTTTTGAAGACATTTTATCGTAATAATGTGATGATTTTATATTTGACTAAATATTTTCATTTAATTACTTAAAAAAATCAAAGTAATAATTTATAGATTCTTACATTTTATGTATTAGATTGGTTATTCTAAAATAACTAATTATAATTATTATATGATACAATTAGGCTATTGAATTTTTCCAAAATGGTAAAATTATTAACACTATTATTATCGTCTCTTAAAATAGATAATTAAATTATTTATTATAAAACGTATGATACTCAAATATAATATATGTATCGGATATGATACATATTTAATACATTAATATGTTTATTTGTCAATATATTTATATATTTATTTTAAAAGTATTACGACACGATACATAATATAAGTGTATTAAAAAAATATAAAATAATTATTAGAAACATGATAAATATGTAATTATTATTATGTAAATTTAAATTAAAATCACATGTATTAAATATTGTCAATATCAAAATTTATAAATTATTGTCATCGTTCAAGTACTGCTGCTTTATAGATTAGATGTTTCATTGATAAGTATCGGTAAAATATCATAGAGTGTATCAGACACAGATATGTGATTCAAATTGAAGTATTCGTGCATCATAAAACTAATGACAAATAATTTTTATAATTTTAAAAATTAAAAAATATATATTGGAAATATTGTTGGTTTAAAACTTTTAATAGATGTTAAATGATAATAAAATATGACATATTTTTGTGACAATTTTTAATTATTAAAGTATTATATAATAAAATTAATTTTTGTGATATTTTTTAAATGCTAGTAAAAAAAAATCTTTTTAATACCAGCATTTTTTCAAATTTTGTTAATTAAAACTTTTCCAAAATTTAATTGAAAGGTTTGTTAGGTTTCTTGGTCAATGATGGTCAATAATTATTATTTTTCATTTAGCAGGCCTTAGACTTTCAAAGTAGAGTATTTCTTTCTGCACTTTCATACTTTGTTCTACAGTTCCATAAGCAAAGTGAAAGGACAAGTTTGTCCTCATCTTCTTCCAACTCCTTCCTCCTTACACCACTGCACCTTCATAGTTTCTTCCACTGGCAGTGCTTCATGAAGGTTATTTCTCACCTCCCTCAATGCAACACTCATAATTGAAGATATTTAATTACAACCATCACTCCCCACTTTTTCTCAATGTCTTTCTTCTCCACTGCTTTCTTTCAAGTTTGGTCTTCAACTACATTCTTCCTTTCAATCTACTCATCATATAACTCTCACGTGCCAATAACACCACATCTCTGCCATTTTATCCTAACACCTTTCACAGGAGACGATTAACAACATTAATGGTCATAGTTTTAGAGAGGAGTGTCCTGATACTTGAAATTGAAAGAAAAATGAGAATGGTGTCTTTTTGGTGAGATTAACCTATAATAAGCTGCTAGAAATCTTTGAACATAAAGAGGATATAGTGTTTCAAATATACTCTAATCTAAATTAAAAAGAATTGAAAAACATGATTAATATATTATCACATTAATTTTAAATATGGGTTACTTTTTATTTAACGATTTTAATTTTTTTTATTTCTTTATAAATTGTCATTCAATACTATTTGAATGGATTATTAGATGTATTGTATTTTATTTAAATTAATAATTAAAATATATTGTTAAATATTTTATTTTTTTAAAAATACCTACGAATATTAAAAAAATATATAAATACTTTACCCACACAAATATAAAGATAAATACAAAATGAATATTTATTCAATAAATAGGATACGAATGAGATACTACTCATACCTTGTCTGTCTCGTTGACATCTCTACCCCTGCATACCAAATAAGAAAAAATTGATCTGTAGATGTATATATTCTTCCTTTTGTTTTCTCTCGGTGATTGATATGTGAACATCACAAACGTAATCGACAAACAATGGGAAATGAAAGAATATTTTTTTAAGGACAATGATATTTTGACTACTAAATTTTGATAACTTTCTCTTACAAGATAAGGTAGCATTTTCTAAGTGGTTTTGAAATATTAAGAATTAGAAAATAAAAAAATGGAAAACTACTTGGATGATGACACATAAGATTATAAGAAAAAGTGGTCAAAATTTAGCAGTAAAAAAATCATTTTCCTTTCTTTAATTTTGGAATGCACATTTAGAATATGTGATAAGTTTTACCATAAAAAAAATTTATACATTTTTATTGAGGAAGTCATTAACATAAATACATATCATATGATTATAGTACTTAAAAAAAGGTAAAATTACAATTACTATAAATATCTATCAAATAATATTCATAAATATAATAATAATTGTGCTCATAAATTAATTAAGAAAATATATCTCTTAATTAATAATAAAATAAAATAAATAGTCATAATTATAATATTTCAAAAATATATATAAAAAAAGTTGATAATTTTGTAATTTTAGTTTGTTCGATAACAAATGCATAAAAATGTTCGATTTTGGTCCAATTAATCAGTATACAAGTTATCATAATGCATTATTGGGAACACATTATTTATACCAGTGATTGATAACCAATTCATTCCCACCCCTATTTTTTAATCATAAAAATACTAATCCCTTGACTATGCCATCATAAATTTTAACTACAACAACACTATTTAACATTATTATTTGAAAGCATATTCTTTTATTTAAACTTGAACATCATTTAAACATAATTAAGGATGATTGAATTTTTTTTTTTACTATAATCACTGATATTAAATGAACTTAATCATCATTTTGAAAGCACATGCAATGATGCAACAAAGACACGCATGGTTCCATTTATTACTTTCATATTATTTGTGGAAAAACACTTAATTCATCGTCACACAGAATCATAGAGATGCGATGCTTCTCTGAAAGAAAACAAGCCTTCGTTGATTTGACCTTCATGGATCAGAGAGAAGAAGAATCCAGTCTTGGAGTTTCTGAATTCTCTTTGGTTGGGTAAGATGCGAAAAAGTTCATCCCACACACTCCTAATAGATTACCCGTGTTTCTTTGGATCCAAATGTAACCATCCATTCCCCAATCTTTTCCCCATGAATTTTTTGCTATCCAATAATCTACACCATCCACTGAACCATAACCCACAATTAACACAAAGTGGTTTACTCCATACGGACTTGAACAATTTCCTCCATCATATATACCCTGCACAAACCAATCAATTTATAATAAGATAACTTCCAAATACTAAGATATTAATTGGTCTTATATATTACTTACGCCACTGTAGAAATGAAAATCTTTTGCATCAATGGACACACTAATTGGTTGCTCAAGGGTGGCACACAACAATGCTTTCTCTGTCTCTGATTCTGTACTATCATTTGACAGTATTAGAGTTTCATACCCGTCTATCGTAACCGGTTCTTGTATCTAATTCCAGAAAAAGGTTCACAAAACAAAGGGATCAAGAGAAGTTATTTATCAAAAGATGGTAGAAGAAAGAGAGAATGGATTATGGAATCACATATTAATTCACACACAGACCTTATTGGCTTTGCAGGTACCCTCTTTGGCTTTATAAGGATAATCATCTTCAGTGGCAATCCCACCATTATCTTTTACCCATTGGAATGACTGAAAGTGCCATCCATTGTAACAACCTTTACTTGCTTCGACACAATCTACGAGTTCTTGTTCGGAAAGGCTAACGAGGTTTCCTGTTGTTATTGCATGTATTGCTTCTATGGCTCCCGTGGCAGAAAATGCCCAACCACTTCCTATGCTTTCACTCTCCACAAGTCATTTTCGAAAAAAAATAGGACAATGATCATATTAATGTTACCAAGTACTACTAACTACTAATATGCACTAAAGATAACTAAGCACATACCACACTGCCCTTGGTACTTTACTTCTGTGATGACACCCTTTTTGCTCCAATCCCAGGATTCTGGTGCGTGATCACAAGAATGATGTTCCTTCTTCATTTTGTTGTTGACCATGTTGATGGACTGTGACACATCCTTCGGATCTTGCAGGTACTTTTTGCTGAAATCTTCAGGACTGATGTCAGCAAAGTTGTTCAACCCCAAACGATGAGAATGGGGTGATTTTCTGTTTGCATTCATGTCCCTGATATAGTTCAAGTTATTCTTGAAAATCTCGATCTTTTTGCCTTTTCTTCTTTGTTCCTATAGACCCGTCCGTGCTCCTTCTTCCATAGTTGGAATAGTGAAGACACATGTTCCTGTGTGGTGTACTTGGCTAGGTCAAGGTCCAATATGGAACGTTCACTTGAGATCGCTGAACCAGAAGAGAGACCCAAGAGGGAGAAAAGAAGAAACACAAGAAAAGCCATAACTTGGAGAAATTTTTTGATGTGTTGTTGATTACGATGGTCACTTCACTTGAGTACCATCGCGTTTATATAGTAATACATAGTAATTAGTGAGCTATTAATGATCACTGAAATTTCCCACTTGGTTAATTTATGTTGTCTGATTTAAACTGTTGTGTTCTCTTGACTATTAGTGGCATTTTTCAAATTACAGCATCATTAACCATGAAATATTTTGGTTCATGATGGCAAAAAAGACTTTATCTAGATTATTTGGCAGAGTAAGAAAAACAATAGCATACTGCAATAATGGATATACATATGAAAAATCAGAAAACCGTGGAATATTGCAAGCCTGCCACTGAAATGGTCCATATCGACACTGCATTAATAATGATGTGTATAATTGTGGCCGTTCGTTTACATAGAGAATCTGCACTGTTATTGTTGTGTAGTCAAAGCCATGTTTTAATCTCCGTACACGTGGAATCCTTCAAAATCAGCACATCACCCTCATCGGTGCCTAACGTGTTGTTATCATAACCATCCACATCTGCTACATGTGCTATAAAAATTATTATATTTTATACACTATAATAAGTTTAAGTATCATATCGAAAAAGTTTCTGTCATTTAACAGCAATATCCCAAAAACATATATTTTTCAAATAAAGTTCGTAATTAGCTTTTATAACCAAATTAATGTATACACAGTGATTCACTTAACATATTTTAATCTAAATTTTTACAATAAGTTTCAATAAATTATAGAATAAATCAGTATACTTTTACTTAATTTAAATATTCACAATCTTAATATTTTTGATAAATTATAAAACTCAACTAACCATAAAAAAATGAGTGTTAAGTTTTACTGTTTTATCCCGCAATTATGTTTGAATAATAAATATTTTAATCAACTTGTCGTAAAATAATTTTATGAAAGCGTCTCCCTTGCCTCCTTGCGCGAAAGAAGGCATAATTCTATTATTATCCTTTGATATAAATTTGAATTAATTATAATTTTAATTTTTTAAATATGATTAGGTAGTTTAACATTTACAAAGCGATATAACCATAAATCATATTGATTTCCAGGTTATATATAGATTTGCCCTTACCGTCAACTCGTCTATAATCGAACATATACTTTTCATTCTAAATTTTTACACTTACATGTTCTACGTATAAATCTTACATTTTTCAATATTACAATTATTTTATTTTATAATAATAAGCAGTGAAATTACTTCATATATATTTATTTATAACTCGCACTACATCCAAGTCAATAGTTTCGTTGGAAAATAATACTTTAACACTCTTAAAAAAAATAGACTCACTTAACAACTCTCTTTAATAATATAATAATATAATAATATATATTGAAAATTTTAAATTAGAAAATAAAATAAATATAATTAAAATATCATTATTTTGAGTTGTAACATATGTATTTTTGTTTTGTTTTTAGTGATGTCACCTCATCACCAATCTTTCTCTCTAGTTATTGTAATTGAAATGGTATAAAAAGGGAGAGAGGGAAATGAGAATTGAGAAAAAGAAGAAGGATAAAGATAGGAGAAAAAGAAAGAATATTATAAATAAGAATGAAAAAAATTATTTTAGATTGATTTTCATCCATAGTTAATTTGCTGATTTATTGGATTTGAAAATAGAAATGGATGAAATATTTATAATTTATCTCACACATAAATAGGAATTTTTTGTCAAATGTTTTGGATCAAGAGAGGTTATAAGCATTACAATACTACTTTTGTGTTAGGAGAGTTAAATTTTATTTGTGATGTGTTTTTTGAAAATATTTTTGTAGACAGATTGGTGTATCTTAACGTCTCATTCTTTTAGGTATATATATTCGTTAATGATGATAATAAAAAAACATTCTCATCTTTAATATATTGTGTAAAGATGTACCACGAGGCCTGCAAATGCAATATTAAATGATTTCTGGACTTTTCGTATGTGAGACAAAAGTGTTATCATGCAAGTAAATTAAGGATAACATAGTTTATACCTTATTTTTTATATATAAAAATAATAAACTATACATATATGCATTATTGCAATTGATGCTAAGAATACTCACGAAACTTATCCGAAAGCAAAGAATAATATGTAAACCTGACTCGTACTATAGAATCAATGTGTAATGAAACACCTATTTAACATCTAAAATCATGGTACGAGTTTAACTAGATGACCTCAAAACTTCATACATAAAAGCAACAGTGCCAGAAATTGTTCCATTCCATTATTGACATTATTTAACATTCGAAGAAAAACAAGTTGTGTGTTTTATTTTTGCCTTTCACATTACAAGTAGAATGCGTAAGACTTATGGTCACACATTAAACATACGATGCTTGTTCTAAGAAAACAAGCACACTGATGAATACGAAGTTCATAGATATCAAAGAGGAGAGTAATCCAATCTTTTTTTATCAGGTTTAACGCGAATAGCTGGTTTCTCTTTGATTGGGAAAGCAACAAAAAAGTTGATCGCACAAACTCCCGCCTCATTGCCTGTATTTCTTTGAATCCAAATGTAACCATCCATTCCCCAATCTTTTCCCCATGAATTTTTCACGATCCAATAATCTACACCATCCACTGAATCATAACCCACAATTAAAACAAAGTGGTTTATCCCATATGGGCTTGAACAATTTCCTCCCTCATATATACCCTGCACAAATCAATGAAATTAATAACAATAACAACACTGAAACTATATATATTACTGTCACTACTTACGTCAGTGTAGAAAAAGAAATCCCTTCCGTCCATGGCCGCACTAATTGGTTGCTCAAAGGTGGCGCACAACAGTGCTTCTTCTGCCTCTGCTGCTGAACTATAATTTGTTATTAAATATCCGTCAAAACTGTCAATTGTAACCGCGTTTTGTGCCTACTTCCAGAAAACATGCACAAACAAAAAGAGATGAAAGGGTAATTAATGGTTATATCAACACAATTTGTCAAAAGGTAAAAAATGATAATCACATTCAGAAACCTTATTGGATTTGCAGGTGCCATTTTCTGCCCTATAAGGATAATCAACTTCTGTGGCAATCCCACCATTTTCTATAACCCATTCGAATGCATGGAAGTGATATCCACCCTCACAACCGCTGGCTTTAGACACACAATCTATGATTTCTTGTTCAGAAACACTAACGAGGTTGCCTGTAACTATTGCGTTTGTTGCTTCTATGGCTCCAGTGGCAGAAAACGCCCATCCACTTCCTATATCAACATGGTTTCGTACTCCAAAGTCATTTCAATGGAAAAAAAAAATTAAAAATTGTTCTTTTAGAAATTAAAGTAAGGTAAGTTAATTAATTGCGTACCGCAGTGCGCTTGGTTCTTTACTTCTGTGATGACACCCTTGTTTCTCCAGTCCCATGATGCTGGTGCATCGTCACAAGAGAATTTATCCTTCTTCATTTTCTTGTTGGCCATGTTGACGTGCTGTGACACATCCTTGGGATCTTGCAAGTACATTTTGCTCAACTCTTCAGGAGTGATGTCAGCGAACTTGTTCAACCCCAAACGATGGGAATGGGTTGATTTTCTGTTTGCATTCACGTGCCTGATATAGTTCAAATTCTTATGGAAAACCTCAAACCTTTCTGCATCTTCTTCTTGGTTCTGGTAGACACGTCCATGCTCCTTCTTCCACAGTTGGAACAGTGTTGACACCTGTTCCTGTGTGGTAAACTTGGCTAGGTCAAGGTCCAATATGGAACTAGAAGAAGAGAGACCCAAGAGGGAGAAAAGAAGAAACACAAAGAAAGCCATGATCGACCTGGTTGAAAATTTCATGTTAGTGAAGAGGGTTACTTGCACCATCTCGTATATATAGAGGTTATATTGTAATGATGAAGTTCCTACTGGGTATATGTTTTTGGTTTGGATTTCTGATATTATTCAATGAATTGTGAGGCTTATACAAGCCAGAAAGGATTGACAGAGACCACATAACAAAGGATTATCTTTTAATAACTTTCTTTCTTTAGGATTTGGCTGTTTCTCTAGTTTTTGGTAATATGATAAACGTGTATAATTCTATGGTTGTGTACAAGTATAACGCGAATAATTAGATATTATACAATGCACCGGTAATTACAATACAACCCTTACGTTCTAATGGTGAGTTTATAAGTTTGTTAATAATTTTCAAAATTATTTCTAATTTACACTACTTCAATTCAAGCATATAGGTTAGTTTTGCTTGTCATTTTCTTTCTTCAATGTGACATATATATAAGTTTCTTATTAATTTATTTATTTTTAAAATGTGGATTTTTCACGGCGTGGCTTTTTTATGATAATGAACCAGAAAAAATTAGCATTGTTGCTGATAGCGGAGACTTTCAAGACGTTGCAAATTTTAGATAAAATGAATCTGATAAATAAAGATAACGAAGAGTTTAATACCGAAACAACTAGCATTACAAAAATGTTTCAAATTAGCTGCAAAAAAAATTGCATCTCCATCAAATATGACGCTAATAGTGTCGGCCATACGTATTGTGTCTGCATCAAGTATTACTATAAGAAATACAATAAAAGTAAAGATGAAGATAATGAAGATGTGGTTTGTGTTGTTACTTCACCATTCGTGCACACATAGCTACGGTGTTCCTTGCCACATATTTTGAATACAATAATCTCCACGATTTTTGAATGTTAACTTATTTTCATATCTATCTATCCTTTTTCTAATTTTGGTATTATCTGTTTCCCTGCATACATCCTTGTATTCTTGTTGAACTATGCTCTTACAAGGGGTTTAGATGTCAACAAGATCCTCCTCAGTCTTGTTGTCAATCTTGTAGTATGTGATGTGCTCGTTGTGATGTTAAGATGAGGTTGTTTGGTTTTGGCGAGATGTGATGCGGATGAAACATGTAAAGATATTTCCACCCTCAAGTCATTAATTGTCAAATATAATAATTATAAAAAATATACTATAACAATTAAATTTTGAAAACTTTTTTTACAACCAGCTGATATGCTCTAAATCATTTTCTATTTTCTCATTTCTCTACATTTTAAAATCATTAAAAGATGTTCATGTTGTAAAAAAAATTATCAAAATTAGTTGATATAGTAACATTTTCCAATAACTATAACAATAAATGAGTCAACATTTTTACTTCGGAAACAATATCTCATTTTTACACTTTGTCACATGGATTTTTTTTTTGTCCTGAACGAACCTTTATTAAAGGATAATGATATTTTAATTCACTTTTTTTTATCCACGCTTAACCCACTACTTCAAACACCCTTAGATCATCACATTACACCACTACAAAAAATTAAAATAGATTGAAGGGTGTTTGAAGTGATGAGTTAAAAGTGAGTTAAAAAAAATTGATCAAATTATTATTATCCTTTATTAAATCTAATATTGGGATACCTACGGCCTTTATTAAGTCTAATCTTGTGATACCTACATAATTATCTGTTTAGAGTGTTTAATCTTCTGACTATCTTAATCATGTTTGATAATTGACCTTATCATGTTTTTTATTATATTTATTTTTATCTGTTATTGGTATTTTTATTATTATCTTTTTAAATGATTAAGGGTTTAGTTAATAAGTTTAGAAAAGATAAATTTTTTATCTTTCATTAGATAATTAAGATTTTATTAGATAATTTTTGAAAAGATAAGTATTTTATCTTTTATTAGATAATTTTGGAAATGATAAGTATTTGGATTTTATTTGTGAAATATTTTCTAGATAATAAGTGGAAATCTCATAAGATTTGAAGAATATATTCAAGAAATGAGAATCGTAGAAGATGAAAGATATATCAATTACAAGTTATTCAAGTACAAATTTCAAACCTAGTCTAATTTTGAAAAGTCTATGAATAGAAAGTTTTAAAAAGTTACAATTTATTCTTGAAATTCTTTGATGATCTTTGGAGGCAGAGGTGCATTTTGGAGGCTGTGGAAGCATTCAACATTATTTTTTTTTTCTAATACTTAGAATGTATAGGAGTAATTAACTTTCGTATTCACGAGGGTTGAAAATAATGTATCTTAACTATTTATGATTTTAGCTATTTAATATACTTATTTTCCATACTCTTGTATTCTATTCTCAATATTAACAACATGAGTTGATTAATTGCATATTTGTAGGTAGCTAATCATTAGACATGATATTAAAACCTAAACTAGAATCGAGCAACTAAATGATTATGGTTGTGCATCTAGACATAGAGTACATTATTAGTCATTCTTAACATCTAATCTATATGACTAACGTGAACTTTTAATAAGAAAAAGATCTAAGGCATTAGGGTTCTTAATAATAAGTTTAGACTTGTCTTTAAGACATTAAGACTTGTTAAATAGTGGTATGAATGCTAGAGTAGGAATTAGAAGTATATTGTTTACTCTTTTACATATTGATTTGATGCATGAAATTTAGCCCACTGAACTATTTACCACATAAGAACTTTCACCAATTTAATTCCTTGATAGATTTTAAAATTTTCCGAACATTCAATATTCAATATTTATTTTATCATTCAAAATTTTTGTCTAAATTAGTAAAGAATCATGGTTTTCTAAACAATCACTCTTAAGTTTTTCTTCTAATGTTTCCTTGTTTTGTACGAGAGGTAAGATTCTTGTAGATCAATAATTATACAATCCTGAAATTGAAAGAACAATACAAGGGAACAACAATATACAAAGGATACTTTTCAAGGAAGCACGTGAAGTCCCATCAAGAGAAGTAGAAAGCATTTCATATTTTTCATATTTCTCTCATTCAACCATTAGATATGGCTAGAGCAAGTCAAGGACAATGTACTCTAGGAGAATATTCAACATTCACTGGCTATTAAATTTCAACAGTATTGTCAAACCAATTGTGAATGTAGCTAATATGAAGATGAGCCTGCTCTTATTCAACTGGTGCAAAGCAATCAGTTTCATGGGTTATCTTATGAAAATCCACACACTCACTTGGTCACATTCTTGGAAATATACAACACAGTCAAGATTAACCAGATACCTGACAAACCTATTCGTCTAAGTTTGTTTCCTTTTTCATTGGTAGGTAACGCAAAGTTGTGGTTACACTCTTTCATGAGAATAGCTTAAATGTTTAGGATGATGTTGTTACAAAGTTTCTACACAATTTTTTTCCTCAAAGGTTAACCAATGGAAACAAGAAATATCTTCATCAATGGCGATAAAAAGGAAGAACAACAACACAAAAGCAAAATTATGAATACTGAATATGGTTTTCCCTTCCACAAAATCAAAAGAAATGCTAAGAGGGTTGTGGCAGAGTATGAAATCACATAGTGGAATAGTAATTGCAACAATGAAGAAAGATCCTAAGAGAGAATGGATCGTAACAAATTCTTCTTTTTCCCTTCCCCTCTCTCTTCTATCAATCTATATTTAGCCTACTTTTTTAGGCAATGAAAATCCTTCATTCTTGAATTAGTTATTTTAGGCCTTGAGCTCCTCCTTGTTCCACTTGTCCCTGACTCACGTATGATGACTCTTTTGCCCCTTTTGATATTGTTACATAATCCTAGTAAACCGAAGCTATTATATGTTTCAGGTTTTCAAGGATGATGAAGGGTTTAAAGTTGCATGGTTCACAACCAATATTTTGAGTTTGAAGGATGGTAAAGCATATGTGTATTACGCAACAAGAAAGAGACACAAAGCTGCTATGAGAGATTATGCTTCGTTTGTTGTGCACTTATGTTGTTGTAATTAGTAGGATTGTAAGGTTTAGAGAGGTTATATAAAGTTCAAAAACTGATTAGAGATTAAAGTGTTGAAGTGAACATGAGTTTAGCTTTTGAACAAGTTTAGATAAGTTATAGGCCAATATGATTGACAATAACAAATGAATGACTAAACATCAACAAAAAAGAAATCCAATAGACATAGATCACAAAAGCAGGCCAGCTTGCGGGCTAGAATGTATGCGGCGGGCCAGATTTGAAGAAGAAGAAAAGGATAAAAAAAAAAGGTTTAGATTAAAATTCCCATAAGGTTAATTTGATATTTCATATATTTGATGGAGTGTGGGCTGAAATTTGAGAGAGTGCAGGAAGCAATTGCGGTTGGTTAAAAATGTTAAAAAGAGAGAAGTTAGATCAATGGGCTGGGCCTTGGAAATTGGACCGTACCACAATGATAGGTTGTTTCTTTCTGAAAGAAAATAAAGTAATTTTCTTTACTCATTCCCCGTTAGCGAACAGCGAATCAGAATCTTACTAATTATAATGTCTCACCATTGATTTTTCTAAACCAATTGATCAGCATACTAATCATTATTACTTGTTATTAACTTTTTTATTATACTATTTTATTATATAAATAATTACTTTACCAATATATAAAACAGTTTATTCAAAATATTTAATAGTCCTATAGACTATATGTCCCAACAACCAGACAACAGACCTTTGAAAATGATTAGATTGGCTGTTGCGGTGTCGTTTAAACGCATCTACAAACACAAAGAAAGGACAACTAGTAAATCTAGGTTAACACTCTTTTTATTCTATAAATAAATATACAGTACTGTTACATTAATTTTAAAATTAAACAAATTTATTAAAGTGTTTAAAATATAATTTCTCAATTATCTTACCTCCCTTTAAAGGTATATGTTATTATATATAATAGAGAAAATATAATGAATAATTAAATTTTAAAAAAAGTAAAATGTATTTTTTTATTTTCTACATGTCCTTAGTTTTAGTTTTTAGATTTTTTTTTGTCTATTTTTAGTCTCCCCTGTTTTGAAATGTGTTGTTGTTGGATATGTGTGGATGAGTTTCTTCATATATCACTCAATGAGAGAAAAATTAAAAGAAAAAAAATAAAATTAGTTTCTTCTAAATTATGCACTAAAAATAAAAATATAGAAAAATTAATGAAAGAACTTTTACAGATTAGTTCATTGAGAATCATATTTCTAACAATTACTAAAAACATGTACGTTTGCAGTTTTTAATTTTTATTGTCCTAAAATATTTTTTGTTTTAAATTTTTTATCCTTCTTGATAAGTAGAATAATTTTTTATTACTGGTAAAATTAGATTAAGAAAATAAGATATGATACGACAATATTATAGAAGTTTCAAAAGAAGAAAATACTTTCATATATTTTATTTGCACTTATAAAACTCTTATAAATGAAGACAAATTGTTGGGGACAAAAACAAATATTGAAATGGTTAAAAGTGACAATTGAAAATACGTTTTCAAATATTCATTACATATGAATTTTCCCTCATTAATATTTCTCTTTAATAACATCAGATGTAAACTCGTTTAAGCATTTTATCTTGAATGTATTAAGGATTTATTTGAATTATGACCGTTTGTATATTTAATGCTTGTATTAGCTTAATGACTATTTACTTCTAATTGAGTCTATATTTGATTGCCCCCAAAAAGTTCTTAAACTTACAATGTTATAGAAAAACGTCTATTTGAAATTATTGATAAAAACTAATTATGGTAAACTACTTTTCATTGTTTAAAGAATTAAGATTTGAATAATTGAATGAGTGGATGATATAATCGTGATTTATATAAAATAATATTTCAAATATTTTGCTGATTCTGTCCAACTCAAATTCAATATTTTCATTTCATATTATAATACGTTGTTTCCTTTCAATTTATTTGTTCGATTTCTTCTTTTTGCTTTATTAACTTTCATTTATTGATATTTTTATTTTATCTTTTTTATTTGTATTTATCTGTAAGAAAAATTGTACTTAGTTCATGCTAAACTAAATTCTCGTTGTCTCTAGTTTTAAGATAAACTAACGTTCTCTTCTACTTTTAATAGTTGACTCTTTACACTTTCATCTTCCTCATATTTTTAACAAGTAATAGTCATTTACCCTATACTTTTATTAAATGAAAACTCACTTTATTTTATTTTTCAAAAAACATATTCACAACAATTTAAATAAAAAATTATGAAAATTAAAATTAAAGCTTTATAATATAAAAGTTTTAAAAGTTATTAAATTTAATTATACGTCTTCATATTTATTTTTTGTTTATATTACAATATTGTTTTCTAAAATATGTTTTTATAACATAATTCACCATTTAGTGATAATATATTTTTTAAATTATAATCAATATATTTTTTAAAATAAAAAAAAATTTATTGTAACATCTCATTCTAGGAATTTAAAATTAATAAAATAAAAGAATATTCAAAACAGGTAACCTAGTTTATAAAATATATTAATACAATCTTACAAAATATAGGACTACAAAAACATATCATTTATACAATCAAAGTAAAGCCATAAACTCTATACAAACTAATCATTACTAAAACTTCCCAAGATCTTCCGGTACTCTAACTGATAGCTCATTATCCTCTATAGGTGCCTCTAAACCTGTAACTTCATTTGCCTCACCAAATAGGTGATCATCCCAAAAGAAAGAGAGGGACAACATAAGAAAACACAAAACACACAACAAGGTAAGCTAATGTGAAAGAGAAAATAACCCTATAAAATAAAAATCATACCTCCAACCCCATGTTACCACGCAACACAAATATATACACTTATAATAACATAAACAGTTGACATTAAATTCAATTATTTAGATACATGCACTTGAAATCAGACTCACTCATGGTGTGCACCTGTGGTGGTTTCCAAACTCGGTAGAGTTTAGCCTCAAGGGTTATCACCCAATCACTCATAAGGTAAGTCTCCTTCGTGCCTAGGGCCAAACAAGTCTAGTGACTAAGACCTCCTTCTTATCGTTACCACATAATCTACTTTGCTCAACTTGAGTGTGAGTAGTATTTAAAGAAGGAATACCTTCATATTGAATCCTTATGTCAATATATACATTAAAATACCACCACATAAAATTCCTCCTTGAAATTCTATCAACCATATCATATTTCATTCTCAAAACCACATATTCAATCTCAATTTAATCTCAAACACCAACCATTTCCTAAGTAATAATCCACATTTACTATGACACACCAAAATTGAGCATAAGAATGACTACTAGACTCTGATGCATTCGCTCAGCAAAATAATCCATTCGCTCAACGAGTAGTGCCTACAGACTCCACTCGTCTAATGACCAAATGACTCACCCAACCAGTGAATCATTGGAACTCATAGAGGTAAATTCCTCCAAAATTCGCCCAACGAGTGTATTCTTGACCAACAACTACAAAGTCAGTAAGCTCTTTTACTTTGGTTTCGTTCAGCGAGCATATACTCGACAGACAACTACCAAGTCAAAAACTCCCTGACTTTGGGTTCGCTCAACGATTATATTCTCGCTTAGCTACTACCAAGTTAGAAACTCCCTGACTTTGGATTCACTCACTGAGCATAGACTCGATCAACGAGTCTACATAATTCTACAAACCTAATTTTGCATAATTATGTTATTCCAATATAGTCTAAGCAATCCAATAGCCATCACAAATACCAGAAACATACCAACCTTGATTTCACCACAATCATCAATACTAATTAATCTCATACACAATAATAAAAATCCAACATTTCTAAACAAGAAAATTTTAGACCTAAATTCCAAAATTTCATACATCACATATCATTCCACAACTCAGATACACAACAAATCACAATATACCATACAAGTTACTAATTCAGGGTTTTTACAACTAAAAAATAGTGTAATTAGCTTCTGTTACCTGACAAAGCGACTCCACATACCCAAACCGCTCTAAGACCACAAAAAACGCTTCTACTCTAGAGAATGCTTTATTTACATATAAAAACATCACAAAAACGATCATGACATACTGTTATGGTCACTGATTAGCAAAGACTCATAATGATGACTAAAAAGATGCATGTAAGTGAAAGAAGGCTCACATGCCATGGTAAACATAAAGAGACCAAGAAAAGAGGTTGAAACTCAACTTACGCTAACGGAGAAATTAATCGGTCTAAATTGAATAGCTCACCTTGAGGATCACTCTTACGATCTAAGATCTTTAATCATACGGGTACAGAAAAAAACCCTTAGAGAAAAGTAAAAAAACTCTAAAAAAGTAATTTTTTAGAGAAATAATGTATTTTAAAATAATGAAACGTTTATAACAATTTTATTTATATTAAAACATGCCTTTTAATATTAAAATAATTGAATGTCACTATTTTTAAACCACTATCACTTCTAAAATATCATTTTTTAAAATTTTATATTTATTTTATTAAATCACGGGAAAATTAATTTCATTTATTAAATTAAAAAATAGAGAAAAGACAAATATCTATTTAAGTTAAAAGTTAAAGGAGATAAGACTATCATTATTATTATTTTCTAAAAAAGTAAGTGTTTATTTTAAAATTAGAAAATTATGAAGATAAGTAAATGCATTTATTCTTATACTATTTATGCTATTTTTCGATCTTTTGTCACTTATTATAAACTTAAATTAATAAGAAAATATCATTCAATGCCTGGATTTGAAATATCCATTCTATTAATTGTGAACTTGAAATACTTGTCAAACAAATTTCAATATGTAAATGACTTGTTGTGAAGACCAACATTTAAGTACTTTTGTCCAATTTTAGACATTTGTTTAATTTAATTAAACTTTAGCTAATTTACCTAATAAAAATAAATTTTATTTTTTTCATTCATAAAACGAGCTTAAGAAATTTAAATAAAACTTAAGATAAAGGAAAAAATTGATTAGATAAAGTTTTGAAGACTAAAACTAGAGCATATTTGAAATAAAAAAACAAGTATTATAATTCTTTCTCTCAAGAAACTAAAATTGAATTTTTTTAATAATTAATATTGGTCGTGTTCTAATAGTATTTTGCATCTCTTAATGAATTACAATTTCTAGTGACATTACTTTATGTTTAAATAAGGAATAAAGTATATATGAAGGGATTATAAAGAAAATGTATTTTATATATTTTAGGGTTGAGCGTTTCTAAAATGATATTTCACCCTCTTTATAATTTGACCTACCTATCAGGTATCTGGAAGAAGCCTCAGCTGGAACCGTGCTGTTCGTTGGCAGGGTCAATGATTAAGAAACTACGTCACACACAACCAAAAATATCAATTACTAAAATACATTATTTATTTACTTTAATTTTCCTACACACAACACAAAATTACCATGAAATGCAAGGAATTTAATAATAGAGAGCAGAACAAAGACTTGAGAGCTTCAATGGAGGTCCATCACTAAACAACACTTCCATTGTTTTGGCGATAGGATCAACGAACGCCATGGCAGAGCTCACTCCGAAGAAGGAAAACCCGAACCTTCTGCTGGGCCGGTTCGAGCTGGGAAAACTCCTGGGGCACGGAACCTTCGCGAAGGTTCACCACGCCAGGAACATCAAAACCGGGGAAGGAGTGGCCATCAAGATCATAAACAAGGAAAAGATCCTGAAGGGCGGTTTGGTGTCCCACATCAAGCGCGAGATCTCCATCCTCCGGCGCGTCCGCCACCCCAACATCGTCCAACTCTTCGAAGTCATGGCCACCAAAACCAAGATCTACTTCGTCATGGAGTTCGTGCGCGGCGGGGAGCTCTTCAACAAGGTCGCCAAGGGAAGGTTGAAGGAAGAAGTTGCCAGAAAGTACTTCCAGCAGCTGGTTTCCGCGGTGGAGTTTTGCCATGCGCGCGGGGTGTTCCACAGGGACATCAAGCCCGAGAATTTGCTGCTGGATGAGGATGGGAACCTTAAAGTCTCCGACTTCGGACTCAGTGCTGTGTCGGATCAGATTAGGCAGGACGGGCTATTCCACACGTTTTGTGGGACACCCGCGTATGTTGCTCCTGAGGTTTTGGCGCGGAAAGGGTACGATGGTGCCAAGGTTGATATTTGGTCTTGTGGGGTTGTTTTGTTTGTTTTGATGGCGGGGTATTTGCCTTTCCATGACCGTAATGTTATGGCCATGTATAAGAAGATTTACAGGGGCGAGTTTCGGTGTCCCAGGTGGTTCTCTCCTGAACTTACTAGACTTCTCTGTGGGCTTCTTGATACCAACCCTCAGACCAGGATTTCTATTCCTGAAATCATGGAAAATCGGTGGTTCAAGAAGGGTTTCAAGCAGATAAAGTTCTATGTGGAAGATGATAGAGTTTGTAGTTTTGATGATAAGTTGCAGTTCCATGATGGCGGTGGGGATGATGATTTGGCAACATCGGATTCTGAGGTTGAAATTAGGAGGAAGAATAGTCATAATCATAATGCTTCCTTGCCAAGGCCTGCTAGTTTGAATGCATTTGACATCATATCGTTTTCTCAGGGCTTTGATCTCTCTGGGTTGTTTGAGGAAAAAGGGGATGAGGCCAGGTTTGTTTCTTCTGCTCCAGTGTCTAAGATTATATCCAAATTGGAGGAGGTTGCTCAGTTGGTTAGCTTCACGGTGAGGAAGAAAGATTGCAGGGTGAGCTTGGAGGGCTCTAGAGAAGGCGTGAAGGGTCCTTTGACCATTGCAGCTGAGATTTTCGAGTTGACACCTTCCTTGGTGGTTGTGGAGGTCAAGAAAAAGGGAGGGGATAAGGCAGAGTATGATAGGTTTTGTAACTCTGAGTTGAGACCCGCTTTGGAGAATTTGGTTAAGGAGGAATCTGCTTCTTCGTCTCACCATTCTACACACATTGATTCTGAACTGCATCAACGAACATTCTCTGACTCTGCCCTTAACATTCATTCAGACAGTGAAAGTTTGTATCGACGACAAGACTTGCCTGAAGTAGAAAAAACTAGTATCCGAAAACATGGTGAATCAATATTTGAAATCTCATAGAAAAAGATACTAACATTTAGTATCTGACTGTCTTTGGGAAGAGATTGTTTTTTAAGATTGAAACATGAGAGAAAAAAAAAATGTATGTTTGTATCAGCTAAGGTTTCCAGAAGAATGACAGATGATAATAGGATACTACTTTTTTTCTTGTAATTTTAGGTTGTGTGCATGTTTTAATTTTCTTCTTTTGCCTCAAGAATTGTCCATGTTCGTTTAGGTTTGCTCCTTGACTGGAGTATTAGATGCTACCGTATTTGTATGTCCAAATGTTATGTTGTATTGCAAAAAGCTAATTTGATTTACACACAGTGAATGAAAAAATGTACATGTTCACATGTCTTGCTACATTACTGTGTAATTTGTATGGACTTGTTTTATTTCTTTATTGCGAGCAATGAGAAAATAAGAATGCAGATTTCTTATGAACAAGAGAATAAGATTCCGAGCATAAAACAGAATGTCACAACAACACAGATACGCTGTGTTTTCTGCGTTTCGTCACATTGAACATATGAGAGAATGATTGACTCAACATGTTTGGGAAAGTGGGATTTTTGTGTTATAAACTAAATACATGAAACTTAATGAGGCTTAGATTTCAGAGATCTTTTCTCCCACAATTTACAGATGTAGAGAGAAATGAAAGTATACTAAGTTTTATTGTTTAAAATTAGTGCCTATTTCCCCTGAATCATGCTGGTTTTCAGCAACTACATGTTGATATTACATTTTAAGCAAGGGGACTGATTATGCTACGGATGATATTCACTAAAATCTGGAAGCATTTCACATCATTGATAAACTGATAAATGCTCTGAAAAACCTATATACAAAAATAAGCTTGTTAATTTCACACTGGCCCTACACATACACAAGTGGTGCCTATTATTTGACCCAAAATGCTTCAGCAAAACAGACACCATAAGTTGTTTGGAGCGTGGTCCTAACACTGAACATATATTGGTGTTATGTCTACAGATTAAAAAGATGTAACAAAAACGTTTGTGGTTTTAGGTTCATTTTGAGTTGAACTTTGTTATTACATGGTGGATAGAGTTTTTAGGTGTAAATTGACTAGTTAGAAAATGTAATATTAAGTAGGTGTCAACATCTATGGTTTCTGGATCATTTGGTACTTTATGCCGATGCAACCAATTCGCAATTATCTACTTGTGTTTCAACGAGTAGGTTAAATTGTGACTTTGCTTTTCATTTTTTAAGATAATATCAATTTGGTTTTTCATTTATGTTTTAATTTAATTTTTATTTTGATACAATTAAGTCTTTTTTGGTAATACTATATTAACCCATTAAACGGATGTCATGTATTATTTCGTAATTTTTTTCCAATTTTTTAAAAAAGAAATAAAATTTTATCACATATCAAATTGAGATAATATCGAAGTTAGGTTGCTTTATTTTTATTTTTACTTTTATTTTTATTTCAATTTTGTTTTAATCTTTTTTAAATTATACAATTTTATCTTCTAAAAATGGAAGTAAAAATGATTTTCTATATAAATATAATACAAATATTTTTATTAAAATTAATATTTTTGTTCAAATTGATATTTTTATTAAATATTTTTAATAATATCAAGTTGATCTAAATTTGTATTTTATAATGAATTTTATCTAAAATAATTTTTAAATTTTAAATTTATTTATATTAAATTGTTATAAAATTGTTTAAATTTATATTAAAATTTAATATTTGAATTTATGTTGTTGTTATTTTTAACGCAACTCAAATATTTATATTAAAGTTATTGAATTTTACATATTTTAAAAATATATAATTATTTAAAATATAAATCCAATAAAAAAATTATATTAGAATATGGTGTAATAAAATATAAATTTTAAAAGGTTGAAAAAGTTGATAAATTTGTTTTATTTTATGAAATGCGATAAACAAGGTCAATAAATTTCTTAGTTGAAATGAATTATTAATTTTTTTATTAACGTTACTTTTTATTAACTATTTTAAAATAATTTTGAACAAAGTTTAAATGTGAAATATAAATTTAAATAAACTTTACCTTGTTAAAAATATTTAATAAGAATATTTAAATATCATTTTTATTAAATCTAAATTTGGTTTTAATTTGGTAAGAAACAAAATTGTTCAATTTTTAAAATATTTAAGATTGAATTGAGACAAAATAAAAATAGAATGATCAAATAGAGATTAAGTCAATGACACCAGGTGTAATTCTGATACGTGACAATGTCATTGCCACATCACACTCCCACTACCATGTGGTACTACGTCAACTTGACAATGTGATAAATTTTTAAGGAGGGTTAAATATCTTTTTAGTCCTGAAACTTTTACCCAAAATTGTAATTTGTCCTTGGTCAAAACTTCGATACATTTTCGTTCCTAAACTTTAAAAATAAATTAGTATAGTCTTTTTAATCCAATTACATTAACTTTGTTTGACGTGTCGAACACGTTTCATATTAGTATTGAAATTGTTTATACCGTTTTATACATTTCCGATTTAATATTTGTTGAAAAATGTGTTAGACACTTTAACAAAAGTTAACGTAATTGAGTTAAAATAATTATATTTATTCATTTTAAAGTCTATAAACCAAAATATATCGAAATTTCAGACAAAAATAATCCCAAATTTAGATAAAGTTCAAAAATAAAAACCATACTTAAATAAAATTGACAAATTGACACTGACAAATTGACACGTCACATAACACATGTAACCTTATTAATATATTATTAACAAAAGAGATCTCATTACATCGAATCTCCTAAAATAAATACCAAATTAAAACACATAAAAAAAAACCTAAATTAATATTTTTCAACAGGGACAATAACAACATAATTTAACTTGTAAGTATAATATCTCATCCTTTACCCATTTCAAACCTTGTTCCTTTGTGTGGTTCAGAACAAATGGAAAAGAGTGGTTCTAAATAATTCAAATTGGAGGGGCCCCGGTGCCTAATGGTGACAACTGTTGGGGACTATTTCGATGTTCAAACACTTTTTCCTGTCTCTTTTTCTGCTCTGCCTTCTTTGTTTTTTTTTTGTTGATATATATATAAAATTAAAACCAACCTATGAAGTGGAAGGCTGAAAAAGATGCTTAATTTGGGATTTTTATTTATTTTCATCTGTAGGGAATCATCTCAAACATAAAATTTTCCCTGATTGGTGAGGATTTGAATAAAGAAGAACAATATATGCCTAAATTATATAAATGATCTTTAATTTTTATCTTTTTTGTTTTTATTCTATTTATCTTTTGTCTTTTAAAAGGTTCAAATATTTTGCTTTTTTAAAGTGATTCGCAAGTTCACATCTAAAATTAATTATTTATCCCATACTTCATTTTTCTTCACCACTCATTTTCTTCTTCCTTCGAATTTCAATTGCATTCTCTCCCTTTTCTACCGTATCACATTATTAGAAAAAATAACCTATTTTCTTTACTAGGATATTCTATATTACTTATATTACCGTAGAAAATGAAAGAATTTTTATATCGATTGTGGATATACCACATTGTTTGACTTCTAAAACTGATGTAATGCATTTCATGTTTGATTTAAATATATTGTAAAACGACATTTCTTTTTTAAAATTGGAAGTTAGCCAAAATCAATATAAAAAGTGGATATACCACATTCTTTGGTAGAGAACCAATGTGGTATATCATTTTTGTATCAGTCAAAATCTAATGTGAAAAATACATTTTTTAGTTTATCTTATATCACACTTGTGTAATTGCAAAAAGAATTAAATATAGCTGCACAGGATACCAAATATATATTATCCTCAATTATATCAAATTCAAAAAATTCTCTTAAATCAATTCTAAAGAAACAAGTGTGATGAAATAATAAGTTAAGAAGAAGGTGTGTCTACGATAATTGTTCTAAAATCATGTAATTGAATCCTAAGAAAGACAAAACCAAAATTCACTCTCTAATAATAAAGAAAATTGCTCAATAAATCTGAAAAATAGAAATAAAAACTTGTAGAAAATGGTATTTTTTTTTTTAAGTTCGATTCCAATCCAATATTCCACTTCATGAATTGGACCCACATGGACTTTTTATACTATAAAACAAATATAATAGTCTTTTTTATAAAAGAAAAATTATAATACTTTCAAGTTTTTATTCAGTATTAATTATTTTCGTTGTATTTTTTTATCAAACTAAGTGATTCTAACGTCTATATTATTTGATTTTTAATTAGAGTAACATGTGTACAAAATATAAACTTAAGATCTTAATGTCGCTACAACATACAAAGCAAAACAACACTGAACCCTAATTCAACAAAAATAATGACATCAAAATACTCTCCGACTAACATAAACAAAAGAAAGAATCCTTATTTTTCGAACAGAGTTTTCTAGTTAAAATCTCCTCGCTGAGCCAAAGATTCTAACCATAATACTAAATTTCAGTTTTTCTAGTAAAGTATAAATTTTGTTGTTCTTTTTGTTAAAAATACAAGTGTGAGTATATAGTGTCAATGACTTGTGTAATTAGACTCAGATTTCATTTATGTTATATCTTTCCATTGAAATTTCATGTATAGATCCATTACTCTTAACTATTTAAAGTATATTTTCTTGTAATTGTTTCCCATTTGCGGTGCCTATGCTCCTTACATTTCAGCAATATTTTAATGTTTCTATTTTTATGGGATTTCTCTTTACAGTGGAGATTTACTGTAGCTATGAAAGGAAGGCGCAGAAAGGTTGTGTTTGTATTTAGTGATGTGAAAAAAAGAAAAATACAGCACAAAGATGATTTTTGGCACAACTTTAGTAACTAATGAAAAGTAAAATAAAGTTCCGCTGTAGATTTATATTTTACATATTTACCTACAATACAACCTCATAAATTGATTATGTTTAATTATTATATTGTATAATACAATAAAGTAACAATACTAAAAATAAACAATAATTATAATGATAATTATAGTAATAAATAAGTTCATATAATAATAATAAATAATAACTTAAATACTCTTTTAATCATTTAGTTTGGTCGTATTTATTTAGTTGATTCTCCTTTAATTTAAGTGTTCAATTGGATCTTAATTATATATTTTTTGTGCATGAGTTTTGTTCGATCCTTTCATTTTTTTTGTTATTATTTTTTAATTTTAATAATAATTTTCGTGAGATAACAAATTATTAGAATGCTTTTATATATCGGTCTAACCGAAGATGTTATAGTACATAATAATGTTTATCATAACTTATAAATGACAAATAACACTTAGTACTTGCACAAAAGAAAAATGACACATAAGATATTGAAAACAATAATAATCTTTTTATAGTAGTGTTCATAAATTTTGTGTAAATAATATACTTGGTAGTTGGATATTCTCTTAGCATTTTCTTTTTCTCATCAAACGTGGGTTGCTTGAATAATTAATTTAGTACTTGTTCGATAAAATCTTATTATACAAGAGTTTGTGATTAGTTGTAGAGCTTATAATGAATATGGTAACCTAGACATTTGAACTTATCGTCACATCCACCATTTTTATTTTTTTATTTTTTCCTTCTGAGAATAAAGTTAATGGTGGATGTTATTGGAAACGGGTAGAGAATGAATTATAATAGCTTCAAATGAGGATTATAAATTAAAATTACGCTTAAATTGAATGTATTATTTTGATCCCAAAATTATTAATATATATTATATTTTACTATTTTTGGCTGGTATTATCTGATAATGAAGGAGATTGTCGTTTGAATTGTTCAAACTTTTTTCATCAATTGGGTTGACGAGTTGAATGAGTTATTGAAAACGTCATCACTATCTTTGTGCATTTCGTATATATTTTCCCACTTTGTAAATTAACTGTGATGCTTGAAAGCACACGGATTTTTAATGACATATGTGAAAAGGTCAACAAAAGTTAAAATAAAATGTGATAAATTAAGAATTAAAGTTTCAAATTCAAAGTGACCATCCATGGCATCGATTACATAATAAACAAAGTGACAAGACAACACTAAATATTTTAAGGTGGGTTCAGCAGAATATCTCTTGAAGCAACCAAATTGCTTATTATATACTACAAGTGGTTTTTTCTTACTGTTAAATAATTTAGTCAGTACCAGAAAAAAATACACAACTGTAAACTGATTTTATTTTATTTTTAATTTAATTAAACAATACTATTTTTTTTCAAATAATATTAAGCATATAAATACATATAAGTTAGTGCACAATTTGTTCTATAGAAGAGTTGTACAATTTGAAAATTCACCAAACTAAAACAATTTAAAGTTGAAAGATGAAAATTGTCCGGGCATACTAAATATATATGCGTAAACAAAAGTATATTATAATAAATTTTGGGCTTAGTATAATAAATTTTGGGCTCAGTAGTAAACATAAACTGAAAAAAAAAAAAATTCATTAGTGATTGACCTCATTAACTTAATTTGAACTAACAAAGCAGATTCAACTGACGGTCCAATTTAACTTTGTGTTGGAAGTCCCACATATATTATAGATAAGGTTAATTTATAATATACAATCCAATTTTGTGTGGTTGAATTATATTCAAAATTCATTTCTTAACATTGTATCAGAAGTTATCCTAACAAAGTTTGTTATTTATTAAGTTTATTGTTTCATCCGTTATTAGATCACTCGTTAATGTCTAGTACACATTTGAGATATATATGTCTTGATGTGAGATATTATATTATATGTCCCATATATACTAGACATAAAATCAATTTACAATATATATAAGTAGATACAAACTTCATCTTACAAACTGATTTGGTAGACTTTCTAAATCAAGGAACAGAAACAAGTTTGATTGATAATTGTATATTTGTATAGAACTTGCATGTTCATTGCGACTTGGATATTAATATTGCCAACACTCTTTACATCCCAATCTTCATCAACAAAGTACAATTTACAACAACCCACCTTCAAAATGACAACACTATTCCATTGGGACAAGAATTGCTATGGTATTAATCATAAGAACTTATAAAAGAACAAATAGAATTAAAGAATTTGAGCAGCAAATACCACATAGCATTATCTGAAAGACTTGCTCTGGTAGCAGCATGTTAAAGGTTGGCGAGAGAGACTTGGCATGCAACACAGAGATGAGAGTGAGGTACAACTTTTAAGAGGTCTCCAATGATAAGATCTCCAGTTCAGCCCACCAGAGAGGAGAGAGTCTTGGAACAGCTTGCTCAGGTGATACATGAAGCACTTCCCTCAATCTGGGAGCTAGGTCCTTCATCGTTGGTCTTAGTCTTGCATCAGATTGAAGACATTCTTTGATCACCTCGCATATCACATCAAGTTCTTCTTCTTTGAACGACTCCAGCGAGGGATCAATCAGATTGCTCACGCTTTGCTTATTATTCAAGTGCTCACCAGCCTGAAAGGTTTATCAGGATTTATCTTTTAAGTCTCACATACACGAGAACTTGAAACTACTAGGAACCACAAATTTCAAACTTACCCAGTCAGTAATGTTGCCATGTTCTTCAGAGTAGGGTAGTTTTCCAGAAATGATTTCAAGCAACAACACTCCAAAGTTGTAGACATCGGTTTCAGGATCAGCATGGGGTGGCAAGTCACCTTTCTGTGACTCATGTCCAGGTGTGTTGGCTTGTGATGATACATTCTTGCCAAAAGCTATTTCTGATATCTGATAGCAATAAAATGGAGATATGTTACTTGATTGATACCTAAAACATTAAAAGGAAAGAAGGAATAGAAATGTGCATATACCTTAGCAGCAAAGTCATCTGTCAATAATATAGCAATTGAATTGAGGTTGGAATGAGCCACTGGTGGATTCAGATCATGGTGCATATACTGAAGACAATATGCTGTGCCCATAATAACTCTCATTCTTGCGCTCCAATCAAGATGTTCAACTTCCTTAACTGAAAAGAAACAAATACACAAAACTTAGCATTTGTTTTTTGTAAAGAGAACTTAAGCCTTCAATCAGATTCGCTGTGTTACCATGCAGATGCTCAAATAAGCTTCCATTCGGAGCATACTCAAATACCATCATCCTGGTGAATGGTTCTTCTTCATCACAGTACCCAATAAGATTGGTAAAGTTCTTGTGGTTAACACGGGATAATGTGGCAATCTGAAGAATACAAGGGACAAAATTAGCAACAGGTAATTAAGAATTGAAAGTCACTCAATTAAGTTGGGACTCTCAATTCAACTTTTTCCTCTGCATTGACTTGGAAAAGAGAAAACCTTTTTGCGATAGGCCGTCTCCATTGTCTTTGACCAATCACGCGCCGACTTAACAATAGTTGAATCAACAGCAATCTCGACTCCACTGGATAGTGTTCCCTTATATATGGTGCATTCATCAAAAGTATTAATAATATTGCTGAAATCTTCACAGGCTGTCTCCAGCTCTGCCTGATTCAACTTGGGGACCCCTACATTACATACAAGGACAAAACACAGTCAACATATGATAACATTAACTTCTATTCTTTTTACCTATGGATCACATTGGGAACTTTTTACCATTTTGTTGGCTATAACCTCTTCCAGAGTCCCTAACCCTGTTAATAAATCTAAGCCCAGATACCACTTAGCAGGAATTTTGGATTGACCTAATAACTTAAGGAAGAGATTAGACATAATTGATTCATAGTTTGACACTTCGCATTATTACATACTAAAGAACATACACGAGGGAAGTATGAGGCGTTTAAAATTTGGTAAGCTGACAATAGCCAAGTTAAACCTTTTCAAATCAATAATTTATTTCCGCCAAGTTCATTTAAGGAATCTCAAATTCTTTGGTGCATACTAATAATGCTGTTCTAAGTTGTGCTCAAAAAATTAAACATGCCCTAGCTTCCCTTGAACAGGGTTAAAGAATGAAGTGAAACCAAGATAAATTAGGCTTACAAAACTGATATATTACCTGTTATAAATGCTTTCTGCAGCTGTCCACTTATTCCTGTTTTCCATGGCTTTATTACTTTTGCTGCTCGTTTTCGCCAAATGCAAAGCATGATAAAAATAATAATGACCAAGACAGCTACACCTGCTATTATAATAATATACTCCCATAATTTTCCAGAAGCAACATTAGCTGAAGTTGGTTGACTTGGTTGATCTGTAGAAGGTGAAGGCAATTGTGCAGGTGAGTGATTTTGATTCTTATTGGTGTCTGGGTAGGCTGGAAAAGCTCCACTGCTCTGGGTAATTGGAATAGAACTGATCTGTATAGTAGGTCCATTGAAAGGTGCAGCTGCAAGGTTACTGGACTCATCAAGCAACTTCCGCCGTGCTGAATTGACTAGATTTTCTACATTTTGGTCAATCTCTGAATCATCAGAGCCTACATGAGGGAAGGTATGTCTTCAAAGTCAGTTAAAATCATAGATATCAATTTCTCACAGGCCATAAATCAATCAAGGATCTCCACTCACCACTCAGAATGCCACACCATTTCTCTACATAGGCATGAGGGGTGGCCTTTACTAGCTTGAGCCTTCAAATAACAGCACACTATTTTAGTAACATGATGCAAGAACAAAATATAAGTAAATATTCAGATTGAGAAGGTAGAAAGTTATCTACACACAGTGGCAGTGCCACAGCAAGGACAGCATTGGCGTATTTTTTTAGCGCTACTTTAAGTGGAATAAAAGATGAATCTGCCTCATTCCATTGCTTATAATTTCTGTGACATAAACTTTTCACATCATGTTATTGTATACTTTTCAGATCATGCATCGAAATGTCAAAAAAAAAACAGAAACTCATCCCTTCTTGTTAAACATAAAGGATGAAGCAAATTAGGAATACGATGCCGTAGGATGGTACTGTTAAAGTTTGATACTGCAAAATCTAATCTTACCAGCATAAAACAGAGCCATAAGACGACACTAAAATTTCAGTTGCTCATATAACAATAAAATAACCATGGTGTTCAAATTTAAGAAAATCAAATAAAATAAAACCACTCAACACATGTAATTCTGCAAGTCTCTCTTGAGTTTATATGCTAAAGTACACCGAGAATTTCCAATAGACAACAAAATGATTAAAAGTTTTCTTTTGACCAACCATTAGGATATCAAATGACAAATGATAAAGAGGTTGCTTTTATTGTTTGTTAGATGAATTTTAATCTTTGCAGCACATGCAATTTCACAAGAGCCAATCATAACTAAAGATAGTGTGACTCCTGCTATCAACATGTAACCAGAAACAAAGTAAAAAACTGGGTTTTTAGGAGTTAAAACAATAAATTAAAAAACTGAAAAAACAAACACATTTCAGTTTGTCTTTACCAACCATAGACCTCCATTCAAGAAAGAATATACACTGTCACTCTGTTGATGCATAACAGATCAATGAGATGCACCATGAGAAGTTCAGAATGAATATTTGTATTTGTATCCACTGAAGACAATATACAGAAACTCTATGTGAACAGAATTAATTATTTGAATTATGACAATTGAGATCTCAGATTGATTATTGGAACATCTTAAACCAATAAAATAATGGCATCATAAAGAAATCATCACTATGCCCCATCGTTCATATATTTCTAAAGGATGCCTGGAATAAGGATATGCACATGAAGAGTTTGGCTAACTACGTGGAATATATTTCATATAATGCCTGACCTTGTGGAAATAATTTTGCAGTGATTGTCAAAAAGGATTCATTGTTGGCAAAAGAATAAAATTTGTAACACAAAGGTTGTTATGACTCAATAACTTGCCCTACCTTTAAGTGAAGCTAAAGGAAAGAAAGCATGCCATGAAATTACTAGGGTCACTAGATCAGGGATAAAAATGAAGATACAGTTACCTGGGTGCAACCTTTCGGTTCTTTCCAAGTGATAAAGTTGTCAAAGGAGTTGAACGACTGATACTACAGAGCAATCTGACCTTTCCAACCTCTTTAGAATCACTGCCTTCACATTTCTTGTCACAAATTAACCTAGGGAAAAATTAAATTCATTGTAGGTAACCCACAAATGTAACCAAATAGAAAAAAAAATAGAGTTAACCTACAATTGTTCTGACAACAACAAATGGCCAATTTCTGCTGGGACACATCCAGTCATGTTATTCCCCCTTAGATCAAATAACTCCAGCTTGTTTAGATCACCAAGTTCTTCGGGAATAGTACCAGCAAAACTGTTCTTGTATAATATACTATTTCAAAGAAACAACGGTTTATCTGAATGAGAAATGTATTTTAATATAAATTACAATATTAAGTAAAATGAACTGTTGGATTTTTAAACTTTTGGAGAAATGGCCCATAGTTTAGTCTTCCAGTAAGACACACATTTAAAAACAACATAAAATTAAGTTACAACATAACAAGAGGTAAAATAATCATACAGAAGGGCTCATCATAATCTGTCCAACAGAGGCAAAGAATCACGATGGACACTAACATGGCCTAATAATGCAGCTGAGAGGAAACTAACTGCAAATACTTGAGAATATAGTCACTTTCAGAGTTTTTTATGGAAAGCGAAGTACTATCTTGAAGGCAAGCTTACAAAATTAACATTGCATAGAAGATGGGAGAAGAAAAGAAAAGAGTGATAAAAATCATACACAGAGAGACAGAACATTTATTGCTACCAGTCTCTTGAATTATTGGATGCATTCCAGACAATAACAACATACAAGTATCATCATTTCATTCTTCAAGCATATCCTGAAATTTAAGAATGACCTCTCTATATGACAAATATTGAGCTCTTAGATTAAGGTACATTATTACAAGATAAAGTTCAATCAGCGCTTTTACCAGTATAACGTGTTTTACTTTTGACATAATGGTAACATGGCAAGAACCCTTACAGGGATTTTAGATGACTAAGTTTCCCAAGCTCAGGAGCCAATGTGCCTTCCAAAGATAGTTCAGGTAGGACCCTACGAGAAACATTGGAACGTACAAAGGCGTATAAGCATAAAAATTCTGCACTCACGTCAATCAAAATGGTTGTTTTCTTTAGGCGTCAAGAACAGTTATATCATTATATGTATTATAGTTTGCCTTGGCAAAATAAAAGTAAAAATAACACAGCTCAATGGAAGATTAGAAAGAGGAAACGAAAAGGAACTTACAGCTTTCGCACTTTACCACCTACACAACGAACACCAAACCACTGGCAAGGGTTACAATCATTTGGATTCCAATTTGCCAGAGCATGAAAAGGATCAGAAGTTATTCTTCCCCGAAATTCCAACAAGGACAATCCTGTAATGTCCATTCCAAATGCAACAACAAAAATCAAACACCAAGATACAAGGAATCCATTAAACGATTGTCTGCAAATTAGGGAGACTAAAAGAACAATCCATGCAAATCACCTTCATCGTTTAGAGACAAACACAGTTGAGTTCCCCATAGAGAAATCAATCCAACATAAATTCTGAGCCACAATCCATATGGGCCCCATATGCTTTCCATTGCTATATGAAGGCAATGTCGCTTTGGTAGAGACAAGACCTATATTTCGTTACGAGCAATACATATCATTTGTACAAAATAGGAAGGTTTTTTCTGACATAGAAACTCTTCCACCTATGTGGATGAAGCTGAGGAAATTTCACTAACTAGAAAAAACTTGTATATTACAATCAAAAGCTCTTGGGTCCAAAGGTCACTGGAGGGTCTCCCATTTTCTGTTCAATCTTTTCCTCACAACCCTTTGCTCAATAACGGCATACCCGGCTCATGATCTTCCTGGCAAATGATTTCCCAGCAATGTGGGCTGGGGCTGTAAGAAATTACATCCAAGGAAACAAAAAAAAAAAAAGTTTTTATTCCAACAATAAAAGAATCAATGAAAAATGACAAAGTTGACAGACAATCAAAACCATAATAAAGAAGAAACAAGGAATAACCCCATCAGCAAGCAAACTTTGTGGG
>Ga0214544_1000201_pt1 | contig 95348 bp, 55 predicted proteins | sample CNSS3metaG_FD_160074 | JGI IMG/M metagenome (GOLD analysis project Ga0214544, IMG submission 160074) | Root nodule microbial communities from cowpea collected in UCLA plant growth center, Los Angeles, California, USA - CNSS3 | ecosystem: Host-associated > Plants > Roots > Nodule | place: USA...
TAAATCAACAACAATAATTAATTTAACAATAATCTCTAGATAACCAATGAAGAATCTTATTTAGAAAAAGCAGTGGAATTGACCTATTTACTATTACTGTGTTTACAATCTTCCATGTCATTTTCTTATACTGAAGTTGCTAAAGTAGTGGTAATTTGATCGCCTAACGACAGCGATATCAACCACTCAAGCAAATTTGTGTTTCGTGATAATTCACATTAGTATAGGGTTACATTATCACTCCCATGCTCATACATATTATTAAAAATTAATAATAAAACAACAACACATAATTGACATACATATAACTCGAACCCAAGTCCTTTCACATAATAAAGTACTCTCAACCACTTGAGCTAGTACTTTTCCACACCACATAAAACAATATTTAATGCCATAAAGGCTCCTACCACCAGCATTTATTAATTAATTAATTAATTTTCACGGGTCTTACACTTACACTTTTCATTTGAATTTTTAGGTAATTTTTTACTTTGTTGTCAAACCGCCAATGGTGGTCACTAATCAATGCTTGTTTTAATATATAATAGTGTTAATGAGAAGTTATTTGCGCCACTAGAGCTAAGAGATTGAAGAGTATTGGAATGATTGATAGCGTACCTGGAATGAAGGCCCTAAATATAAACATTGTCGAGGATGCTATTGTGAGACTCACTAGGGAGATTGGGCCTGAGAGGATTGTGATTGGTATGGAAGTTGCAGAATTTGATTGTGTCCCAAAAATGGTATGTTAACCTTATAATTTTGGTTTCTTTAATTATCAAATTTTTTTGATAAGGTTGTGGACTAGAGTTGTATTATATATATAGTGATGTAGGATTATCTTGTTCCTTTTTAAGATTATTAAATATGGTGATGATTGATTAAGAAAGTCAAGTGAAATCCCCACTGGACATGAAGATAACAAGTTATCTAGATGTGAAGGTTCCTTTCACAAGGCTCTAGAGAAGAGAAGAGTGGATTGATTCAAAATAGAAACAAAAATGGAAACAAATAAAGTAAGGTGAAAATCGAACCAAATAAGTGGAAGAAAACATAAAAATGGAAAAGCAAAGGAATGGAAAAGATGGAAGGATCATGCTACTACAAGGCTAGGCTAGAAGCTATGGAAACCTTGAAGATGAGTGGTGGATGCCGCCACTTGCCAAGGCAAGATAAGGCTTGAAAGAAAATTCACTACCTAAGGAGGAAAGTTTCTCATAAAAAGGTTGATACACAAAGGTGTTTAATTTCTCCAAAATGTTCAACCCCTCTACAAGTGTTAGAGATCTCCTTAAATAGAAGAGTCTAGGGCTCTCTTAGCAAAACAACAAAGTATGAGGATAACATAATAAACCTAGTATTTCTAGAAGGTAGGTCAACATAGGTGCACATGGGGTGCTTATAGAATGTGTTCTCGGCTAAGCCATCTAGGTGGCAAGATTTTACGGCCAAGGCTTCCAAAAGGCTCTTCTAGATGCTTCTAGAAGTCTTGGTGTCCAAGGCATGTGGGATGTCCCCTTTCTAAATGTTTCTAGAAGGTCTTGCTCCTTCTCTTTCCTCCTAGATACACCAAGTGTCACCTCATGTGGCCCCACCTTTCATATTTCTACAAAAGCAATTAAGTGTCATTAGTAAGTTGGTTAAGGTTAAGCTAATCTTGGGTCAACAAGTCAATCCTAAAGTCAAGGTCAACAGGTCAACTTAAAATAGTCAACCAAAACCAACTTCATGGAATTAAAACTAGAATGGTGCAAAATAAAGATAAAGAGGATGACGTCTTCCCTTTTGACATGCTTCTAGTGACTTTCCTAGGGTCACATCTTCATCAAGTAGTGACAAGGACATTGATTGTTTGGCCAGGACCTATAATGAGGACATTGGTGGTGAAAGGCGTGGTGTAAACAACATCAGTAGCAACCACAATCATCCTATGGTTGGTAATTGCAAGGAAAAATTCTTGATTGAGTGCATTGTTGATGATTCTCAAGAGAATTGTCTCTCCAGCATCTCCTGGTACATGTTAGTACGTTCTTTCATTTTTACCGTGTCACATTTTGATTTCAATCAACGTGGATGGCTATTGCATATAATTCCTAATTTATGGATGAAAATGTTAAATATCATGTATGATATTCATGCTTTTGATGATCTTCTGCTTTTCTTTTATTGTACTCCTAACCTCTATCATTGTTTTACTAGGCTGGCCTTGCTTTTGGGGATCTAAAGTTAATTAAGGAACTATATGATTTTAAGACATTATCTAATGAATATCAGTCTGAGGGCTTTCAGCATGGGCCAATGACCTAGCCCAATTTAGTTTTCATGTTTTTAAATAGATTAATAAATGTACGGTTGTAGTATTTTTGTGTTGTTATTAGCAAATGTTTGGGTTTGTATTTAGGCCTAAGATCTTTCCTTTATTTTTCATTGTAATTTTCTGTTGGGGTCGAGAAGTCCAATTGTCTCAAGCTACCAGCCAAATCCACGTTTCTAGGCTTGCCTCCTGCACATTTTTAGGCAATGAGAGTGAAGCTAGCGTCCAAATGCAGCGTAACCTATCGTTCAGCTCAAGCATGAAGCTTTTACATTGGGCCGCAAGCATCCCAATTCAACATCTACGTGGAGACCTTACTGCAATGCATAAAGCAAGCACACGTCTTAACATTGGGCCTGCAACCAACAACCCAATTTCCACCAAACCTAAGAGTGAATTTCATTTTCAATATGACATTGAAGCATCCAACCCTTTTGCTTAAGGTTTGTTCATGCATTCCTTTCCTCTTCACGTGTTCCACCAATTTGTGTTGCTAGGTTTAGTCAGGTTACTTCCTATGATCTTTTGTTAGGGTTAGATTTCATTAGAACTTCATCTCTTTTCACACAGCTATCTTTGTCTTTATAAAAGGCAGGCCATGGTTTGTAAGGTCTTCAGCTTTGATGAATGAGAGTGTGGTTTTATCCCCTTTTATCATAGCTCATCTTCTAGAGAGGTATTCACCTCCTTAAGGTTCTGATTTAGTGTGGATCTAAAAGTTCCCACTAGAACTAGAGAGAATCGATCTCTCATCGATCAAGTCGATCTTCTCCGAAGGATCGAGAACCAACGACCTTGCGTGGAATTTATTCGAGGTTTAGCAAAGTTGACCTCACATTATCAGTACTTTTCCTCATTGGATTTGTTTCCATAGTTTCAACACTTAAGAGAAAGAGAATATACTAATGAAGTTATGCGGACCTAGCTTGGATTATACATTTTTTTCAAAAGATAGGTTAAAGAAAGATATCAATGAGAAATAGTGTATTGTTATTAACTTAACAGTAGCATGTACTCCATTTTATTTTCTGTGGTGGAGCCTAAGTTTTTTATGTTCCCATTTTAATTTTTGGTTGTGTGGGGAGAGCAAGGGTAAACATAGTTGAGTGAGTGGTGTATAATCGATTGAGCTACAATTACGAGGCTTTGTTGGAGCATTAAATTACACATACTAACATTGACATCATTGAGAAGGATGAAGTGTTTGTTTAGCGATGTTGTATGCATGCTTGCTTGGGACCATATAGGATCAAGAAGGTTGCGGTGTTTGTTTTATCTATTAGTGTTGCTTTTTCAATTTGTAGAGAATTTCAACCATTAATATTGTTATCTAATTTGATGCTCTATCTCCTATGAATTGTGTCTGCCTTAAGACAAATGGAGATGTTATATGGTCCAACATTTACTACTTTGATTGCAAGAGAATCTTCATCTCTTGCTTCCATAGTTGGGTCAGGAAAAGCTCATTTATAGTGAGTATGTTGTGGGTTCTGCACAACCTCTTCACTAGGGTAGTTTGAATCTATTTCAATCAAACAATTGAAGTTAGTCAAACTAAGAAATGGTGCAAGATCATTATATTGAATAAAAAAAACACTTAACAAACTCATGGTAGTGAAGGCAAGCAATGATAGATAGTAGGCCAAGTAAGAACCAAGAGTAACCATTGTCAGGGAGGGGGATAGTCTTCATTAGTGCCGAAGAATTTGTCAAATGTAGTTACTTGAGTTATGTGACATTTGGTCTATAGTGAAACTATTTATTTGAAAGACATTTGTTTTGGCCTTTATTTAACGAGTTAACAATCTAATAAATAGTTTATGATTATTAGTCTAGCCATAGAAGATTTGGTGCACCCACTAGCACAATCAATTGTGGAATAAATGAATTCTAGATTATGTGGTTTAGATATATCACTTATAATATTTTCTTTATTTCCATTAACAATCTTTTTAAAAGAAAATGACCTTTAACACAATTAGATCAACTCTTAATCTATTAGCATTTAAGCAAAATTAAACAGCAATAATACTATCTTATATTCAACTATTGAAACAAATTAAAATTATCTTATATAACTATAAATAATTACAATAAATTACCACTTTATAAGATGTGTATATAATATGAATTTTATGGATCTTTTAAAATTGTAAATTAATACTAAATATTAAATATTGTTGCGGCTATAATAAACAAAGCAATAAAATAAAATATAATACATATATTTTATATAATGTATTTGAGATTAAAAATATAATTAACATTAATTTTTAACTTAAAAGTACAATAATGTGATATGAACATAAAGGCTTACCACAATCTGTTTTTCACTAAACAAACATGGGTAACAACATTATATTGTATATGGTTAAAAAACTATAGTAAAAAAAGTATATTGGAAGTGATATGAACAAAAAGGCTTACTAAAGCCTATTTTTAAAAAAAAAAAAAACACCGGTGACAACATTATATTGTATATGGTTAAGAAACTATATTAAAAAGTATATCGGAAAAGTTAACATTTTTGCATTGTTTTAAAATATTATAAATGTGTTAGTCTTTAAACAGTTGAAATATCAATGTTTTCAGAATGATATAATTTTTTTACAAAATTTAAGAAAGTTAATACATTTTTTATGCCTTTTTCTTAATAGTGACTTTTTATGTGGAGATGATGTGATGTTGTTTATATAATAAACATTTCACTGTGTGAATAGATTATCTTTTCGAGACTTGACAAAAATTTGTGGTCTAAGAGAGTATTATATGATAACAAGTTAAATAATTATAACCAGAAAGCAATTTACTCTTTTATTTCAAATTTGGTTGATTGCAAAAATATTGGTGCATTCTACTTTTACTTTTATGATTTCTTGTCGTTCATATTGTCAAAATGATAAAGCTGTATTTGGTTATTTTTATTTTAAATTTTTATAAATTTAACCTTTTCAAAGTAATAATTATTTTATTTTGAAACGAGGATTTACAATATTTAAAGGATTAAAACATTAATTATTGCAATTAATTTATATGATCAGTTTCTAAATTTTTTTCATTAATTAACCAATTAATTCAATTAATTATTTTTAATTTTCTAAGGTGGATTGATTGTTTTTTATTTCATACGTTTGAAATCCTTTAAATTTATATATTTGTAATTAATAATTACATATTTAATTTGTAAAGATTTTTTATCAATTAGTTTACTTTATTAATTAGTTCAAATTTCTTTAACTCTGAAGGAAGATTTTGAGTTTATACATTTTTATTTGTCAAGGAGCTTGCTTTGGTTTTTCTGCGCGAGGTGTTGTCTAAGCAATGTGTTTCCTTTTGAGCGAGCCACATTCTCCCTCAAGCGAGGAGGGCTCGCCTAAGCGAGAGGGCGCAGGAAGCCACTGTTCCCCTTTTCGAGCCCTCGCCTAGGCGAAGGGGGCTCGCCTGAGCGAGACCCCTCAGCCTGAGCGAGGAGCTGGACGAGGCAATGTGATGTTTGATCGTCTTGCTTGACCTTGAATGGGTAATGCTTGTTTAGATTTAAGTATTGTGTTGAAAGTATGAGACAAATGAGTATGCATGAGTGGTGTGATTCATAATGTGTGAATAATGGGTTGGGTATAAGCTTAGCATGGGATATTAATGAGATGGTTGGTATTAAAGTGGCATGGTAATGAGATGACTTGAAATTCTATATTCATGGATGGAGTATGATGGGTGGAATGAGTTTGAGCTGGAACATGAAAGGTATTGGCTTTAAAGGTTGGCATGACAAATATATACTTGCATGATGATTATTACTTGGCTGTGTGAATATGTTTGGTCCGTGTTAATGCATAATTTCTTGGAGTCTCTAGGTGAGACTTTCAGGGTCGCGCTTTAGTGGTCGGGACGTAATTCCATGGCCCTTGTTAGTGGGTGTCCATGGTGGCGCCCCATCTATATAACTTTGTAAGGATTCAAGGTAAGGATTGCATCCTGACACTCTAAGGAGTCAGTTAGTCTCACTTAGAGCGGACTGACTCTTGTGGTGAAAGTAGCAGGAGGCCTAAAACTCATTAAGGGCTAACCTTGTGTGTGAGGGAATTGATTCAATGTAACACTTGTAACACATAGCTCGGGTGTGAGCAGAGGTATTCACCACAAGTACGAGCATCCGCTGAATCTGACCAGGTTATATGTATCCGGATGAGTCGAGTCGAGTCTTAGTGTAATGTTTGGAAGGTCATAACATGTTGGGTGATGTATGTATATTGGACTGTGAAAGTATATCTGATTGTATGATAAAAATCTTTTTGGCTCTAGCTTACCTTTTGCTTTTTTGATTGTCTTGTGTGTGGTTCTTCTCTTTTGCGATGATCATCAATTTATTTATGTGAGCAGAAGCGAGAGGTTCTCGCGGTCAACAGGGGAATGGTGACTTCGCTGCGTAGCCCACCTGGGTTGAATCCTAATTTATGGTCTTTCTTTTAGGGACACGGACCATGTAGCATCCGTCCTTTAAATTTCCAATTTGGTTACTATAGAATATTTGTAACTGTTCCTTTTTGTCTCCGTTACACGTGTTGGTTATTTGTATGGAGTTACTTTTAAACTCTGGGACTGCGCTAAGATATTATTGCAGTGTGACGCTTCCTTTAATTACATTATTAATTAAATGGGGTGTTACATATTACACCATATATCTACATTTTACTATAACAACGACATGTACATACCTAGTTATAGTTAATTAAATCAATAATATATTTAAATAATAAAATTAATCATTATATATAATTAAACCAATAATAATAATCATTCAAATAATTAATTTATATATAATAATAAAATCTATTTTAAAAATTACAAAATATAAAATAAAATAAAAAACACGACCCGTGTATGCAGGGGTCTCTACTAGTTATATATAAATGATTTAAAATTGTTTCTATAAATTTTATTTAATGATTGAAAATATAATAAAATGAATAATACAATATATTTTGTATGAAAATAAATTTAAATTATAAGATGAAAAGTAATTTATTTATATCGAGACTTTTTTTTGTAATAGTAATTTTAGAAGTAATAAATTTTTATTGTAACCATAATAAATTATTATTTGAATTACTAATTTTTACTATGTTGTTTTTCATTAATAAAGAGAATGAATATAAGTGAAAGGGTAATTTGGTATATTTGGGAGTGTCACCCTCTAATCTGACTATGGGTAGTGAGATTGAATTTGTAGTGAATTCTCCTAATCATCCATTCCAATCACCTTGTATCACTTTCAAAAGAATACACTATTCATTCGCTAATTATGGCTTCCTATTATTTGTGAATAGTATATCTATCCAAATAAAAACAATGTTAAAATTAATATTTAATGTTATATATACATATATATATATATATATATATTAATTAATTAAAAGGTTGAAGTATCTAAATATTTTTTTTATTTATTCAATCTTGCTGATAAAAAAACAATACAAATAAAATTTCCTTTTATATTTTAGAAGGTGTTTTTAATTTATAGTTAACAAGTTATTATTTTCTGATCAGGTATACAACTACACAAAAATATACTGACATGGTTACGACATTAGAATTGTTTTTAAAATATCTCAAAAGCAATATTATAAAGAAATACTCTACCTTTATAATTAAAATTTTTAATTGAAAATTTTCATTACCAGTACCTTTCCAGTTAAAATATTTAACAAATAATTTCATCATATTGGAAGCACAACTTTTTTTTTTGTATAATGATGAAAATAAGGTTTAGATTGTGTGCGAATTATCCAAATTTTCTACCACTGACCTGAATGAATTTGCAATTAAGAATTTGTAACTGTTTACTATTATATATAAATTACATGAAATATTTAAACCAAATGTTACCAAAACATTTTATGGATATTAGACGAAGATTAAAACATCATAGAAAAGTATTTTGATATTCGTTTAAATTTATCCAAGTAAATTATTTCATCACATAAGAATTGAAATTTTAGACGAGGATTAAAATTTGATAGAAAAGTATTTCGTCACACACACAAATAAAATCATATATGTATTAAAGTCTATACAAAATTGCATAATATATGGATATGTGTGTGCACATTTGAGGTGTAATTTTAGTTGTTTATTTCATACTTCTTACAGATTTTATTTAAAATTATATTCTAACATTTCAAAATATTTTACTTAATCATATTTGTTATAGAATAAAATTAATAATAGATAGAAGATGTAAAGGAATAATAGAGAGCGAGAGAATGAGGAACAATTCTCTGTGTCTTATTACTGATAGGAAAAGTACTATTCATAGATACAACATACATGCAACCCATAGAGGATACTAGTTAATGCAAATATTTACATAAAAAGTAATGAATCATATGAGTATCAATCATAACAATTGTATGAGTAATGCATCAAATTAATGGATAACCATTAATTTAATTCATAACACTCATCTTTAGGTGTCTATTGATAAGAGGATGTGTTTCGTTGAAACTTTACCAGGAAAAATCCTTTGGGATAAAAAACCTAGTGAAGGAAAAAGAGTACAACATTTTGTATTCTTTAATACAATGTTGTTTATCACATATTTTATTTTTCCTCTCATGTAAACTTACATCATTAAGATGACGAAGTCCAAAGCTGTGAGTCATTTGCTCAAAAGTTCTTCTTGGCAAAGACTTTATAAATAAACCTGCTAGATTTTCACATGAATGAATCTTTTGGATATTTGTATCATCCTTTCAATTGAACAATACATTATTGTCTTCATATATGGTTATTGATTCCATCTTTGTCGGGGATAACCACCAGTTTCTTAACCAAACACATTCACAACTTACCTCATGTAATAATAAAAATTTTGTATGATTAGACGATGTTGCTATTGTGGTCTGTTTCTTATATCATCATGAAATCATTGTGCTATCATATGTGAACAAATATCTTGTTTGTGATCAACCATTGTGGCATTGTGAGGATATGTAAAATAACATGCATATGCATAACCTATTAGGTCTAATTTTGGATCATTTGAATAAAATAAACTCATATTCGTAGTACCCTTACGGTAACGAAGTATATATTTTACTCCAATCCATTTTCTTGTTGAAGAACTATATCTTGCTTAACAAATTTACAACAAATGCAATATTAGGTCGAGTATAATTAGTAAGATACATTAGTGTTTCAATGACACTAAGATATGGTACTTTTGGACCAAGAAGTTCTTTGACATTCTCTTGAGGTCTATAAAAGAGCCTTATCAATATTCACAATCATTGAAGTGCATAATGGACGTGATTTTTCCATATAGAACCTTTTAAGCACTTTCATTATATAAGCTTCTTGATGTATAAAAACACCTTTGTATAAATACTCATTTTGTAATTTCAAACAAAAATTTTGCATTTTCAAGATCATTCATCTCAATAAGACAGTTATACCACAAACGTCTTGATTGCTTTAATCAATAAAATGACATGTTCAATTTTATTGAATAACCCTCCTTAGAATTTGCCTTATTGGACAAATTAAATAATTTAGGGATTTTCATATTAATATCATTCTCAAGAGAATCGCCATACAAATAGGTTGTAACATCATCATTAAATATAAATGTAGACCTTGTTGTGCAACTAGGATAATCAAATATTGCAATATCCAATACCAATGAATATGTCTTTTCACAAATAAATAATAGGTTTTGTAAAAAACCTTGAGCAACCAATTATGCTTTGTATCTAACAATTTCACCATTCTTAATTTGATTTTGCTCAAAAATTGATATGTACCCAACGGGTTGCACACCGTTAGGTGTGCAAACTATAAGTTAAAAAACTTTTCATTTAACAAGCAAATCTAATTATGCTTCTTTGCATATTTTCATTTTGACAACCATTTCTTTGTCGACAATCTTCAATATTATTGGTTATGTATCCTTATTGTCATTCATAATATTTATTGCTATATTATATGTAAAAGTTTCGTCAATGTTGACTTCAATTTGGTTCCATATTATATGATTCATGACATAATTTATTGAGATCTCATCATTTTCAACGATTTCAGGTACCTGAAGTTCTTTTGGACCCGAATCATTAATTATGTCAACTGAATCTTTTGAGATTTTCACCTTTCCGACTAGGTCATATAACATTTTAGCTTATTTCTCACTCGAGAGTTTTTATCTTTTGAACCAATAGGCTTACCATGCTTCAAGCGTATCTTCGGAACCAACAGACCTATCACGCTTCAGGCCTGTTATGAATTAATATCAAATATATTCAGAGCATTAGTAGCCAGTATATATGATTTGATTACCTTTTCTATCAGTAAGAACATTTGGTAATTGATTGACTAATTTTGCAAATGAATTATCCTTTGAACTTCCAATTCACATTCTTTTGTACGAGGATCAAGATAAAATAAGGATAATCCATTCCAACCAATATCATTTTCCAATTGTTTTCTTTCTCCCCTTAATGTTGGAAAAACTTATTTGTCAAAGTGACAATCGAAAAGTCAAAAGTCTCATGTTGGTAGTTCAAGATATTTTATTATTTAGGGAGAAACATATCCAACATATATTCTCAATTGTCTCTAACGACCCATCATAGTCCCTTTTAGTGGGGAAATTGGAACATATACACCACACCTAAAAATTCTTACATGAGAAATATTAGGTTACTGATAAAAAACAATTGCATAATAGAGTATTTGTGATAACTTGTTGGCTTGATATTGGAAGATTAGCTCTCATAAGTAATGGTCTTACAACCAATTTTAGATGTTTTAGTAATGATTCCGTAAGTCTATTCTAAGTATGAATATGTGCTACTAAATGTCAACTTCAATTCCAATTGATATACAATATTTATTAAAACCATGAGATGTAAATTCATCAGCATTATCAAGACGAATTTTTTTAATTGGATAATATGGGAACTGTGCTATTAACTTGATCAATTATGCTAATAACTTAGCTAATGTCTGATTGTGAGTTGATACTAAACAAATATACGACCATTTAGTTGATGCATAAATCGAAACCATGAAATGATCCACATGGTGGTGTATTGGACCACAAATATCACCATGTATTCGTTTTGAAATGAGATCGACTCATTTCTAATTTTTCTTGTGATGATTTTATTATCAACTTTCCTATGTGAACGTACAATACATGAGAACTCATTAGTCTGAAGAAATCTTTTGACTCTTAAGTGTGTATCCACATGAGTTTTTCAACTCTCTTTTTTCGCATCATAATAACTAATCATGCCAAGCAAGGAATTCATTTTGATTTGTAAACTTCTAGTTTACCATGATATGCATTTTAATTGTACTAATATATGTGTAGTACAAACTATCTAACTGATTATGTCAAACAAGGCATTCATTTTGATTTGTAAACTTCTGGTTTACGATGACAAACATCTCAATTGTACTAATATATGTGTAAACCATAAGAGGAGTTTGATAATTTCTCCAATACACATTCAATCGTAGAGTTATAAAGATATTTCATATCTTTTTCATTGTTTGTCTCAATATGATATTCATTTAGACAAATATCCTTGAAACTTAATAAGTTTCTATTCAACTTCTTGGTATAAGTATAATAGCTCTTTTAGAGCATTCAAATATATTTGTAGTACTATAAATAATACTAACATTGATGTCTCACATTACCAAATAAGAGAAAAATTTATTACTCTTGAGAATTGTATAAGTTATTGCACTATCAATAAGACACATATCCTCATCATTGGTACTAGTGTCAACATTCATTATTCATATAAACATAAATATCTGTTAGAAAATGATTACTCAAATAATACTATTAATAATAAAAATATGAAATAATATAATAATAATAATAATTAGAGCAATAATAATTATTAAATCAATAATAATACTAAGACAATATATAAAACAATGAATATTAATCAGAGATTAACTATTATAATAACAATAATAAATAAAAGATAAAAGGTAAGGAGTAGAAATATCCTGGGTTGAGGCACGCATAGCGTTATGCTTAAAGAGAAACGCACCTCCTGTACAGGACTAAACAAATACACAATCATATGTGTTTCGAATCATATGTGTTTCTCTCCCAAGATACAACAACCCGTCAGATCGATCGAGTGCAGCGAAGGATCTCCGAACCTTATGAACACCACTGTCTTAAAGATAATACAAAGAAGAAAAGAATAACACTTTTAAGGAAGACTATAGTGTTTGTTGTCTCTGTTGTTGTTGTTGTTTTCTTCCCATGCACCTAGGTGGTATTTATAGGTAACAAAAGGAGACAAAGGAGTAAATTGTAATAAAAAATATAGTCGTTAATCATAAAACACATTAACCCATCAATTAAAGGTCTATAAAAACATGAGTAACAGTAGAATTTTTATTTTAATTATTTATTTTTTAAATTATATTAAAATATTTCTAACAATCCCCCACATAATTTATAAAAAAATAAAACAAAAATATATTATCTTTTAAAACAAAATATTGTAGTTAAGTGTAAGGAACCTTCCAGGTCTGACCCTTACACCTAGTGCTTATAAACTTCCACCCGAGAAAATGCAGAGACTTAATTGCCTTGAACTACATCCCCTATGACCGGGTTTTAGTAAATAACACATACAATATTGGTGTTCATTATAGGTTCTAATCAGTGGGTGCACGTTACGGCCTTGTGCATTTATCTTGTTTCATGAGTGTCACTTAGAGACTTGCCCATGTCTCACAATAGCGACCCCACCATCACATTCACTAGGTAAACCCTCAAAGGGTGGTTTGTGACTCACACCCCTACAATAATTGTCATTGGGTTTATTAAGAGGTATTTTATAAAATAATGCGCATACCTCAACCATTGGGTTTATTAAAAGGTATTTCATAAAATACACATAATAATGCACATACCTCAACCTTGTTATTGTCACAATTTATAGTACACCTCGTCATAGGAATGAGACATAAAATTTAATCAAATAATTTGGTGTACTTTAGTCAACAACAACTTCGTTGTTACCCATTGAACTTTATTCCATGGGATCGCCATTCATGTGGAGATGGGTGTCCATTGTTGCAACTAATTTATGGGCTATAGTCTCATTCCCCTCGATGACTTAAATTCTTGTTGTTGATGCATCAACCTTTTGATAAACAGATCTACAATATTTCTTTCTGACCTGACAAAGTCAAGAGAGACAAAACCATGAGTAATTTAAATTCTAATATATTTGTCTCTCATTCTCATATGTCAATTTCATTGACATTTTTACTAAAAACTTTAAATATAATAATTTGATTGTCAGGATGCAATGGAAAAAGGAATAATTTATGCTTGCATAGTAGATCATGACAACAACTTCTTAACATATTTTCATGATACGACACCTTCATCCAAGGTTAAACATAACCATAACCAATAGGTGATCTTGTGTCACTAGAATCAATATCCAATTTACATTAAAATATCATTCAATCATCTCAAGAAATTGGACATTTTCCATAACTAGAAAAAACACAAATAATATTACATTAGATGGCAAAATAATGAGGTATATATTCATTCACTTTATAATATATAACCAATATTGTTTTTATTAACAGGTATGTTACCATTGCAAGATACCACTTTGAAATATTTTAAATGTGGTTCTTTTTTCTTTCATAACTCATAACAAGTTTTATCACAATCTTTTATGTTCAAAATATGGTAAGCACAATATAAAATTTCACTAATATAATGTTAGACAAGCTAGAACTTGTAGAATAACATTTACCATATCAAAGCATTTTTTTTCTTTCTTTCACTGCACCATTATATTAACACCATACACTATATAAAGATGTTACATAATGAATTATACCATGAATTTTACATAAAAACACTCATTTATAAAGACATGTATCATCACTTCTCTATTTAATTAATTTTGCACCTCAAAATTTTATAATTTGAATGGTCTCTAACCAATTTCTCAACTTCTCAACAATTGTAATAATAGCATGTCATATACCATAACTTTCAACATATGTGATAACCAAAGAATGACTGCTAAATATTTTATTACAAGATAAATGTACTTAACTCAAACAAATCATCACAAATATATCATTTACCAACCAAAACGCATGTTTTGAATTAATAATCTTATTGCAATTGGAAACCACTTGATAACTTTGTTGAACAAAAAGGAAGTTTCTGGAAGACAAGTTTAGTTTTTACTTGACCATCCCTTCAATTTATGATACGAAGATTTCTTCTTTTATCAGCATCTACATGATCTTAAACATGATATCAATTAAAATAATTCATTTTAATTTCATGTCATAAACAATAATTTTGAATTCATAAATTTGATAAAGATTATCTTTATTATCAGTCACTTTTTTTTCATATAAATATCAAGCTATTTTTTTTTCTCTTTGCAAATGCAAAGTTTAGTTCAAGTGTTTTCCATAACACAATAGTAGTTTTAGTAACACAAATTATTTTATAATTATTTTCATACAAATACTTAAAATATATACATGATATAGAACATCTTTATCAATGGTAAGAATATTAAAGCATAAATTAATATAACAACATAAGCATGAGCTATAGACATCACAAAAATTTATTCAATGAGCATGAATTTTATTTATCCATAATTCCATTTATTGTTACCAATAGAAATAGAAACAATTATACACCTCACTTTTTAGGCTTAGTTGAAACTGATTTAAATATAACCATAAGAAACACATTAGTTCACAATATGTGTTTTGCAGTCTTCAACTTTATATTGCTTTTAATTTTAGAATTGAATACAAATGAGTAATCAAAAAAAAGAAATAACAAGAACTTAGTTTTCTCTCTAAGAATGTTAGAAAATGATTACTCAAATAATACTATTAATAATAAAAATATGAAATAATAATATAATAATAATAATTAGAGCAATAATAATAATTATTAAATCAATAATAATACTAAGACAATATATAAAACAATGAATATTAATCAGAGATTAACTATTATAATAACAATAATAAATAAAAGATAAAAGGTAAGGAGTAGAAATATCCTGGGTTGAGGCACGCATACGCTGTGCTTAGAGAGAAAACACTCCTCATGCACATGGCTAAACAAATACACAATCATATGTGTTTCAAATCATATGCGTTTCTCTCCCAAGATACAACAACCCGTCAGATCGATGGAGTGCAGCGAAGGATCTCCGAACCTTATGAACACCACTGTCTTAAAGATAATACAGAGAAGAAAATAATAACACTTTTAAGGAAGACTATAGTGTTTGTTGTCTCTGTTGTTGTTGTTTTCTTCCCCATGCACCTAGGTGGTATTTATAGGTAGCAAAAGGAGACAAAGGAGTAAATTGTAATAAAAAAATATAGTCGTTAATCATAAAACACATTAACCCATCAATTAAAGGTCTATAAAAACATGAGTAACAGTAGAATTTTTTTTTAATTATTTATTTTTTAAATTATATTAAAATATTTCTAACAATATAAATATGAGAAAATCTTTATTTTTTTGTCTTTTAACACTTTAATAACCAATGAGGTGATCAATGGTTCCATTTAGCTTAACAAAGAAAATAATAATTTGACTTTTGAGAATGGAGCAGAACCATTTTGGACAGGTTTCATGATTTTCTATCAAAAGCTAATTGCTCTGTTCAACCATACAAAGACATGAAATAAATCCAAAGTATTTGTGAAATCTCTTTTCATAATATTGTAGTCATAGAAGCAAATTAATTGCTCATATGCTTTATTTCTTTCTTTAATAATATCACTAAGACCAACCCATTGAATCTAAATGTATTTTAACATTTAATGTTCAATATAAGCAAGTCTTCCTCGTAATATCAAGTGTCACAAATTTAAAATTAAATTTGTAAAGTTTGACATGCTTAGAATTAGCATATAAAATGATACATCATAATAATAATTATCATTATAATAAAAATAATAATAATCAGACAGAACTAAAGATTGATAAAGTCAAACCATTCTTATGACAAAAATAACAATACAAAATAAAATTGTAAATGAAGAAATGATTAGGAAAAATCTGGATTAAGACAAGCAAAACATTATCCTTAAAAAGAAAAAATTTCCACTAACACTCACTTGGTCAGAGCATGTGCTGATAACATGTTATCAAATAAAACTAATAATAGAAAAAAAAAGTAAAGGAAGAATAATAAGTGATAGGATGAGGAGCAACTTACTTTTTTGTATATTTTATTGCAGATCGAAAGAGTCCTAAATATATATACAACATGTAACACATCATCTTAAAGATACAAATACTTGATGCAAATATTTAGGTGAGTAGTGAATGATATCAATATTAATCATACCAATTATATATAAATCAAATAAATGGATAACACTAATTCATAATTATTAATTTATATATATTATATTTCTTACTATTTTAGCCCTGAAATATATTATTTTCGATGCTAACTTTTAGTTGTTTAATTAAATGCGTCTCCAAAAATTTTTTATAATATATATATATATATATATATATATATATATATAAATATATATATATATATATATATATATAGAATTAGTTTGTAAGATTTCCTTAGATAAACCGAGGGAATTCCAAAACCATAAACCCTGAAACGGAACTAGTAAGGACATTGTTTGGAACCGTTGAAGAGCACAATGATGTGTACCCTCGAACCCGACGTCGTTGCCGTCCGCGGCTACGAGCTACGCCTCATTCGCTGTACCCTCAGCCCTTCACAGCCGTCGGATCTCCGCCACGATGGAGAATCCTTGGATGGTCTCATCAACGACCTCTTGAACTCCGTCGAGCGCGGCAGCTACGTTGAAGCACTCACCTCCGGACCCTCATCCACTGTCTTCCAACTAGGCGGCCATGACTCGCTTCCACTCGACGACGCTGACCGGTTCTACTCAGAGTTGGTCCACCGCGCTGAGTCCTTCATCACAGACGCCGCCTCCAACGGCGCCGAGCAGCGTCGCAGGGCAATGATTGTTATGTGCCTCGCGGTTGCCGCTTTTCTAGGGTTCACTCAAGCAAACTTCACAGGGTAAAATTTCAATCGCCACTTTCTCTTTACTTTTTTTTTTGAATTAGAGAATGAAACCGTTTCCACTCTAGGCCTTTGAAAGGAACAGAGCTACCGAAATGTCCTTTAGGTTTGGATGGTAGTGATGAATGGGAAAATTGGGCGCGGAATCAGCTTATGTCTGCTGGTTCTGACTTGCTTGGGAAGTTCTCGAATCTTCAGGTACTCGCGTCATGCATTTCACGCCTAACAACATGACTCAGCTCAAGTTGATAATTCGTAACGTGTTGTTGCTTTTCTTTTTCTAGTATATAGTTTTTTCCAAGATGTTGCTTATGCGGATGAAGGATTTACGCGTTGAGATTGGAAGCCTGTCATGGTGGATTGCGAGGGTTTTGCTTCTTCAACAGAGAGTTTTGAATGAGCGCTCTTCGTCCTTGTCTGACCTCTTGCATGTCTACATGAGTGAAGCTTTGCAACAATTCGGCACTTCGGAGCTAGTTCGGAGTTACTGGGAGGATAGTTTACGCAGTAGCGAGAGCTTGGATATTGTCTCCATGCTTCAATTAGAGGCCGGCATTATAGAATATAGATATGGACGAGTTGACTCTTGCAGGTTAGTTGCTATGAACAGTGAACCGTGAATCTTTGATGATATGCTTCAAAATGTTTCCTATCAAAAGGTGATATAGGTTCTTAACATTTATGAAAAATGTTAATGATGATTGTGTAATGTTTAAAGTGCAGTTGGATGGACTATGTTCTTCTTGCTGGGAAAATAGCAATATCCAAATAACAATATTTACAGTACTCTGATATTAATTTTGGTGGTTCCTTTACTTTTCCGGTTTATCAATGTGTTACATAATCTAAAAAGTGGATTTGAAACCTACTGAAACTTGTTCATGGGGAAAGGGAGAGTTGGTTGCGGTGCAAATTGTATTTACCTTTTCATGTGTTCGGTGTGCTTGCATTGCATAAACTGGCACATCTTTTGTTCTTACATTTATTTATCTTCAATAAAAAGAAATCTATTGATATAAAGTTGGGGTGACATGTTCACTAGCCTTCTTTATTTGGTGGGTTGGGGGACTGGATGAGAGAAGCTTGATTTACCAAAATTCCATGTTGTTTCTACTTTATTTTATGATTTTTGATAGTTTTTATAGGAAACAATGAAAAGTTCATTTCATAATTTCCTACACAATATATTTAAACACAGGAAATTAAATGAAATAAGGTGATCCTTTTGTAATTCAAAACAGAATGGGTAATAAAAGAAAGTAGGAACACTATCTGAAGTCAAACAGGTCCCAAATATGTTCTAAGGTATTTCTGGAGAATACTGTCTATATGTTGAAATATCACTTTTGATTCTCCTGTGGTATCTTCCTATTGTGAAGTTTATTGGTCTTTCAGGATGCATTTTGAGTTAGCTGAGATGGCTGCTGGGCTTCAGCTTTCGGTCACTGGGGTACTGGGTTTCCGTTCTGTACATCAGGTAACTGTAGTAAATGCATGATATATAGCATTTGTCATGATACTTAGATTTTAATATGTAACTTTTGGACATAGGCAGAGCCTAAGGCGCAGATGGTACTTGTTACGAACACAAGTACATCAAATGTGGATAGCTTAACAGGTACGGGTATTCAAACATGTGATTCCAGCAATGGTGAAGGTAACTGGAATTTGCATCAGTTTGAAACCTCTGAGGCATCTGACATACTTAGAATTCCAAAGTTGTTAGAAAATGATGACTCTAGAACTAAGTCACAAGGCGTGGAAAATGGTGCCCATGTTACTCCAAGTTTGACAGCAACACAACAAGCTGTAATTCTGGCATACTGTCTTCTAATAGAGAAGAGCTCCCGACATGATGAATTGCAACGTAGGTTACCTAAATTTTATACATTCATACATGATATTATGTCTATCTTTTGCATGATTGGATACATGAATCCCCTTTTTAATCTTCCAATTTTAAAACTACTTCTGCTATGGGATTACATTGACTTCTAGCCTATCATGTCATTCTGCTAAGCTCAGAGAAGTGAAAAAAGTGTGGAAACTGGATCAATTCTATATAAATTTCGGTTTACCTTGTTTTAACTACCTTTCTTCTAGCTTACTGTTGTAACTGTGCAATTGTTTTTCAATTTATTTTTCTAAATTCATTCATACCCAGGGGTGTTTGTTTTATGGTACCATTTTTTTATTCCTAGGAATCATATTTGGTTGGTATTTAATAATTTTAAAATGGATTTGAATTCATTTAATTTTGAAATTGAAAAAAAAAAGAACAACAGAAAGAAGTTAGTCGAAATAGGTAGTTATTGTAGACAATAACATCCATTCTCATGGAATATCAGATATCCACAATTTAAAATGTGAAGGGGTCATTTTCCTTGGAATAACGATATTAGGTATATATTTTTAGAATCATGAAACAGACATAGGAATATTTATTCCCATCTTCATGTCCTGGAAGTGAAAAAAGATGAGTGAAACAAACGCTCCTTTCCCCTATCCTTTTACTTAGAGCTAAGCTAATTTCGTCTGGTATTGTATTCTAAAATCCACTTATTCTCCTAAAAGGAGGAAAACACAAATTGTTTACAATCTAGCTAATAGTTCATTCAATTGTTGGCTCGTCACTTGATTTCAGGATGGGATATGGCACCTTACATCGAGGCAATTGATTCCCAACATTCTTTTTACTTCATTGTAAGTATACAAAAATCTATGACATATATTTGTTTAAAAATATTAGGCTTTTGTGTACAACATTGACAATTTTGTTAATGCATAAGGTGTTTATTTTTCTTATAGTTTGCTTGAATTGGGAATTTTAAGAGGGTAATTCATTTTAAAATGAATTTAAAATGCTTTATGACAAAATACGCTGTTTGGGATTGAAATTTCAAAGGAAATTGAAATTCTAGAATTTCATGAGAATAATTGGACTAAAATTAAAGAATTTCAAATTTTCCCTAAGAAAAAAGAATTTGAAATTCTTCATACTCTCAAATTCATGTTTCTCCTCTTATCATATTCTCTCATGAGCTCGATTTTGGTATCATGATCTCAATACTGTACTTCGATAAATGTTGGCAACAATATCTTTCAAACTAAAGATGATTGCGTTTATTTTTGGCCGACATCATCTAGGTTCTTTTGTTGTTGATGTTAAGCTAGGGCTATTTTCCAACCAATGTTAGTAGAATTTTCTTGATCAATATTAACAATGTTTTTTGATTGACATCAAACAATTTATTTTCTTATTCAGTGAACCAAGGTTATTGTCTTGGCCTACTTTGGGAGGACTACTTTTTGGTTGATTATATTACGGTTTTTCTATCGTTGTTAATGAGTTTTTTTTTCTTTACATTGTTAGGATTATTTTGTTGTCAATCATTATTATTTTTCACTTGATATTAATTAGGATTTTCTTGGCCAATGTCGGGTATACTACTTTTTGGCAAATGTGAACTATAAGTTTTCAATTGATTTGTGTTGTGATTAATTTTTTGTTGATGCCTCTAGGCTAATGTCAACTGGAGAACTTTTCAGCCGACATTGATAAAAAGGTTGTCAAAAAGAAAATTTTCAACCAACAACATGTAGAAACAACCCCGAATGATGTGATCCTAAATAATTGTAGTTGATATCAGCTGAAACAATCTTGACCGATGTCAATTGAAAAAAGGTTTTTCCAATGTCAATTGAAACTTTTTTGATGAACTTTGACTGAAAAATAACATCAACCAATATCAACTAAAAAAGATCACCAATATTGATATTTTTGGATTATTAACAATTCTTTGATATTTAAATAATTTTTTGCATTTGATGGTACTTGAAATACTTTAGTCAAATGAGAAAATTAAAATTAATAAATTTGAATTGCCTTATCCAGATGAAACATTTTGAAAATGAAACAATTTGAAATGGTATAAATTCAAATTCAATATATTTGAATGTTTTAGAAATTGTAAATTTTCCTGTCTAAGTGAAGTGTTAGTTTTCTGCTTGTATAGTTTGTTAACGATGACATGCATATGATGCTTTTCACTTTCCTGGTTTAGATACGGTGTTTATGTGATACTTTACGTATTCGGTGGGAGTCATCTCGGAGCCGAACTAAGGAGCGTGCCTTATTGATGATGGATAACTTGGTATGTGCCATATTTTGGTTAGCATGTTAACTTGGGAATTATAAAAGTATATTGTTTGACACTTTATTTTCTTAGATGTCTATTGCAATGAAAGGTTGTTGATTTTTTGTGACAAAAAATGGTCATTAAACTTTCCACTTACACACTCAAGAGAGGGAATAAGCTACCAGGTTCATTTAATTATTTTCTATACATTGTGATTTATGTCAACCTAAATTGGAATTTGGGTTACAATCAGTGAGTTTTAGATACCTCGACGAGTTTAAGGTCTTTGGGGGTATGCAAAATTACGTGAATAAAGCGGGCTCAGCATACACAAGATATTAAATAATTAAAATATTAGTTACAATCTATAGTGTCTGGTTCAACCTACATATTAAAGTCTGACATACCCTTAGGAAGGTAGCTTCAATAAAAATATAGGAGTGATGTGCCAAAGAACACTCAAGAAAGATGGTTTTGATTGTATGAGAAGTTAACTTATCTTTACTTGGAGCAAGGTTGGTCACACACAAGACAAGTGGCATCAAAGGCACAAGAATCTTATAGACATTCCTTAGATACAAAAGGGAAATGGGGGGCTTGGTTACTTAAAAGAGAGTGTGACAATACTTGACAGATCAGAATAATCTGCTTTGAAAATAACATTAAACATTATTATAAACCATAAAATGAAGTTAGAAATATTTATAACCGAATAATTGCTTACTTGGACCCAAATATTTCAAAGAACAAGTTCAACCTTATTTGAGCAGAGGATTTTGAACCCAATTGAGAACCAATCAATGTGGGCCTCTTCATGAGGGAGTCGTAGCAAACAATCAATGGTAGGGTCATGAACTTCTTTTCATGTGGAATCAGCAAATGGTGGTACTTGAGCTGAGGATTTTGAACCCAATTGAGAACCAATCTATGTGGGCCTCTTCATGAGGGAGTCATAGCAAACAATCAATGGTAGGGTCATGAATTTCTTTTCATGTGGAATCATCAGATGATGATATCCAAGAATTAGGATTGGCTAATTTTGTGTCAACAACTGCAGTAAGATAGGGCACAAGAATGGAGGTCCTGGACCTAGACCACGAAGGTGGGAACATGCTTTGATAATCTTGAAAAGTTCAAGAGACTTGGTGGATTAGTGAATGTGGAGTAAATTGCACTTTACTAATACACACAGACACAATATATATAAAATAATAAAATAATTGATTACAATGTGCAATTTACAAAAATATTTAATGGCAAGAAAACATCTCCAGGTAGGGAATATGGTAAATCTGATAACTTTAAATCAAACCAATTCAAACCAGGAAATTCGGCTTAGTCCGGATCAAATTGAAAAAAATGTTAGTTTGATAAATGTGGTTTGGATCTAGATTTTGATGACCCAGATCAATCTAATAAATTCAATTACATAATATATTTTATTTTATTTGTATATTTTATCAACCTTTCTGGGGTGTTTAATACTACAAAAAATCAGTTTTTTTTTGTGTTAATTTTTTTTACAGTGGCTAAATTATTAAATTACTTCTATTAGATCATATAATGTGGTAAACAATTTAAGTTTTTTATAAAAATACAAAGTTTTTCTGGTAAAAAATTTATATTTCCGGTAGATTTAGAGTTTTGATGTTTGATAGCCCTTGTCAATTTATTAGATTTCATTCTTCATAATCTTACACTTTGTACACACTTGACATCAAATTTGCTATTGCGTTTTTTTTTTAACTATGATTTTAGTAATAAAATGTGTGACTTCGATAAAATCCGTTCGTTGTTAGAATGGTTTTGAGACCCAAAATAAATAACCCTAATAAAATTAATTGATTTGGATGAAAAATGTCGCAAACTTGAACAGACCCGGCTGGTATTTACCAATGTTATTCCTAGAATACTTAGGACTGTAAAATCTTAGATTTGCCTGAAAACCCTTTGTAGATTTTATTTTTCTTCCTAAAGCTACGACTACCATCTTTTCTTGTTTGTTCTACAATATAAGATTTAAGTGGTAAAGAGAGAAACACAAAGAGAGGAAGAACAGAACATGGAGGATAGAGAGAGATGAGAAACAGAGAGATCAGAGAACTGCTGACTTCACTTCTATTATTGTTCCAGTCTCGGTCTAAATATACAATTACCATGCTTTATAGGCAGCTACCCAACAACTATATAATTCTACTGACAGTAGCTGATTGACTAACTGATTTTATTTTGCTATATATATTTATACAACATTGTACTACATATTCCATTTCGTAAAGGGTGTACTTGGATAAACAACTTAATTAAGCACTTATTCAATAAACTCTTACCACATAAATTCTTAAAATGAGTTCATGATATAAATTTGATGAATTTCATAAACCGAAATAAGTTCCACGTAAGCTCTTTCAAATGTCAATCTCTTTTATTGGTGTACGCTTTCAATTTGAGAGAGACTAATACATAACTTATATAATATTTACACCTAACAAGCATCTATCACTGACCGAAAGATTCCATAAGGTTTATTATGTCTAATATTATCTATTCATCACAGTTTTTTATATCTGCGTTACAATGAGTGAGTTGTTTGTTTTGATTTACTTATTGTATCTGATAAAAATATACTACATCTTTTGCAGGTTAAACGTATACATGATTCTTCTCCATCAATAGTTGAAAGAATTCCTTTCAGTTGTGCTGTTTATATGCCTAGTATTCCTGCATTAAGGAAGTAAAAACACCTGCTCTGTAGTCGACTTTTGTATTTTAGCTTCCTAAAAATCTGATGGCTCTTTAACTTTCTTATTACTTTGTTTTTATTTCAATTTCAGGGAATATGGTTTACTTTTGGTGCGATGCGGTTTGATAGGGGAGGCAATGAAGGAGTTTGAAGATTTAGAATTATGGGATAATCTTATATACTGCTACAGGTATAATAGAAGTAAAATGGATAAAGCCGTGATTTTTCTCTCCTCTCATTATTCATCTTTCATTAACAATGATGTTCATTGATATTTGATTTGCAAAATAGTCTGTTGGAGAAGAAAGCAAGTGCTGTTGAACTTATACGGAAATGTCTCTCAGAAAGACCAAATGATCCCAGGTTATGGTATGTTACTTTGGCTTGCTTATTTTGTTTTCTTATAATAGGTTGTGATCACTTTTGAACAACAGCTACTCTGACCATTTATCCAACAAGTAGTGCAGCATATTTGTACAGAGTCAATTAAAATTTATCATGTTACAATGATGTATGGTCTAAAAGTGCTTTATTAGAATTGTTGATTATTATTACAAAATTTTATCATAGAAGAAATTGGGAACTTTGCAGTGATAGGAGGGTAAGGTAAATTAAGGACTGCTCTCCTTTGGTTTGGCCAAATTTCACTGTCACCTTGTTGATTTAAAAAATCTGTTTACTTCTTAAAACAGAGTCCTGGAAAAGAAGTCTGTCAACCATATGAGCAATATTTAAATAGCTCTAGCTCAGCCAGGGAGAACTCAGGATTCATATCAGGAGCAGAAAACAAAATATATTAAACACTAATTTCCTAAACATGAGAATTTCAGTAAAGAAATAAAGGAAAGGCAACTCTCGTAAAGGATAAGAGGATTTGATCTACCTAACACATTCTCATGCATTCCTTAAATTTAGAAATTGATTTCCAGCAGCTCATAACCCTGTTAAGTTAGCACATACGAAATTTCTTTTATATTAATATTATGCGTCATGATCAAGAAGACAGCTTTGCTTTATTATATAATTTCTCTTGTTACTTTATATATTTTCAAGCCTGCTGTGTAGGATTGGAAACCTCCAGGTTACTTACCATAAACATATTTCGGGTCTGTTAAGATGTTTGAAAAAAATGTGTTTTAAGATTGTATAATGAAGTGATTTATTCTATAAATTATGTAAATCAGAAACCTTTTTCTTTGTTTGGTTACGATTACAGGAAATATTTTTAATTTAAAATTTAGTTATAATTTTAGCTCTTTTCCAAAAGCCTAAGTTGTTTTTAAAACTAAGCAGAAATCTAAGCGTTTTAAGGTTTATGTTTGTTTTTTCAAAAGCATAAACAAAACACTAAGTGATGGCACACTAAAAAATATTTTTTTTCCATCAAAAATCTTAATCAAACGGGCTCTTAAACAGAAAACTATTGTCACTGTAGTGAATTTAACGATTGATCTGTCTTGTCTTTTTTCTACGCTGATAAACATATTAATTCCAGCTGATGTAAATAGTTTAATCAAACACTGAAAATAGATGCTAAATCTTCAGGTCTATGATCTTTTAAAATAGAAGTTATATGTTTCAAAAAGGTTTGTGAAGCCAACTTGAAGTTCTAAGTGCTATGATCTTTTAACTGTTGCCCATGAGTTAAGGTTTATATTCATGTATAGCATCTGTAAAACAGACAAATAATGAGGCAGATATTAGGCCTTAAATGCAACCTTACAACTATGCCTACTTGCTAGTTGTCTATATTTCAGCGTGTAAACTTCTGCCCATATTTGAATGTTCGTGTATATTTTTCATTAAATGTTCAGAGTTGCCATATAGGAACTAGAGAGGTATGAGAGAAAGAAAATTTTTATTCAATTGATTAATTTGAAAATTTCATTAGCTTCTATATATAGAGAACTCTTACCCTACAGTAACAATTACATAGAGATCTCCAGAATCTTCTAACAACTTCTAGTAGTACACTTAATATCATACTAATAACACTCCCCTCAAGCTAGTGAATAGATATCTATCATTTCCAACTTTATGTGAGATCATGAAATCGTCCGGTGGAAAGACCTTTGGTAAACACATATGTTAATTGAAGCTCAAATGGGACATAACAAGTATAGTGATTATGCTAACCAGTAAGGGACATTTATTTGGAACCCGTTTCACCTCAAGAAGGTGCCTATTTTTTCTTTTAACAATGCCATTTTATTGTGGTGTATCCATACATGTGAGGTCCCTAAACTTCCTTTATGAGGAAAATCCATTTAACACATGTATAGTCATCAATAAAAGTGACAAACCATTTAACACTAGATATACTAGAGTTTGTTGCAGGTCCCCAGAATGAACTAAATCAAAAGGATTGACAATATTTGTATTACTAGGACGATATATGGCATAATGGTGTTTTACAAGTTGACATACATCTTATTTAAATGACTCAACATGCTCTTTGGAAAATAAGTAAGGGAATCATAGACTTTAGAACAAAGGATGAATGTCCTAGATGATGGTTGGGAAGCCAAATTTGAGAAGATGCAAAAGTAGTGCAAGACTAAAAGCAAGAGGTACCCATTTGTGTACTGATACTATCATTAGTTCCCAAGTTGTCACAGTAATACCGCCCTTCTTCTTCCTTAACCACTCCAACCATCCTCCTCATGGCAAGCTACTGAAAAACACAATGAGTGGGAAAAGTTACATAAAAACTTAGGTCATGAGTAAGTATTTTAATAGAAATAAGACTATTAGAAAGATTTGGAATATAAAGGACATTTTTAAAGGTTGAGGGATGGCAAAGAGAAACATTACCACATCCAGTTATCGGGATACAAGTCTCATTAGCAAGAGTAATGTTGTTACCAGAAATAGAAACATGATGTTCAAAGAGAAGGATGAGGAGTCATATGGTCTGTTGCACTAGAGTCTAGAAATGTTAAAAGAGGAATTGGAGTTCTCACTAGTCATGGTTATAGAGAAAATACCAAAATGTTGCTTATTAATAGACTCCATGAGAGATTTTAGATGTTCAATTTTAGCACTTAGTGCATGTATTCCTTTTTCAATTTAAGAGGATGAAGGAATCTTTCTAGAATTTTCAGAATCTAAAGTTAGAAGATCAAAATTGCTTAGTGGAGTTGCGATGCTAAAATAAATAATAGGGATTCCTTAGCCCCTTCCTAAATAAAACAAAATAATAACACAAAAAACTCCAATGATGGTAGCGACGACGACAATGATGACAACAATAGTGATAGCTTTGGTTAAAGATCTAATGAAAGTTTCAGCAACAACTCTAGCAAAAGATCCAGCAACTGCTCCAATGGTAGCTCTGGTGACAACTCCTGAGGAATCTCTAGCGGATGTCACACAACGGCTCTAGCGGGTGGTAGCGGTTGGGGCTAATAGTGACAGAACCACAAGTTGGTTGCATTTCAAGCAGCTCCAATTGTTAAAGGAAATGGGTGCACTCTAGACAACCTTAAAAAGAAATATAACTAGCATTGTAAAGAAGAAATGCAGATGTAGGGCTCCCAATATCGAGAGAGCTCTGATACCAACTTGAAAAGGATTAATATGAATGAACGAAGAATTTTATTCAATTGATTAATTTGAAAGAGTACATCGGTCTCTATATACAGAGAACTCTAACCCTATAATAGTAATAAAGAGATTTTTAGAATCTTCTAACAACTTCTAAGAGCTTATAGTAGTACACTTAATATCCTACTAACAACATAAGAGATAAACTTTATATGAAGTACTGTGCTTGTGCGTATATATAAATAATGTATACGAAAACATAGTTGAATTTATGATGGTCATATTGACACAACTTGCAAGTGAGTTATTTTGCTAACTAATTAAAGCACAAAGGGATGAAGTGTCATTGTTAAACCACAAGGTGTAGCAAAGTAAAATTGAGAGGAGACCATGAATTATGCCAGGATAAAACAAAATAAAGCATGAGACAGGAAAAAGCTATAGTTAGACTCCCAGTCTCTGCCTGTCCTTTCAGAATTTACAATTATCTTATTGTGATTGTGATAAGAACATCCATGAGAAGCTACAAACGTAATCCCATCATATACTATGTAGGCAAAGGAACTAGCTTATGAGTACTGGCATTCTGATCCAGCCAAATATTCTTGAGAATTGAACTAACTGCCATAATCATAGCTGATATGAATAAATACATTGATGTTAAGTAAAATATGGTTCCCAGGACTCTGACTTTTCACATCGATCATCAAGCTTTTAAAAAATAAAAAACTAACATTTTGAATGAAGTTGAAATCACTAAAGGCGTACCAAGAGCATAAAAATTGCTGATTGTGTTTTTCAAGAATAAAATCATGACTTAAATATCATTGCTTGCTGTCTCTTCTTCTCCCATACAATATTGATACCAATTGATTTAAGAATGTTTATTGGTATAAGAAAAATTATTTATATTTTAGTTTGTGTGTGCTATTACTTGCTGATGGGCTACACATACAATTGATTTTGAATATCAATGGAAGTATGGCTAAGAATGTCTAACTGCCTATGGATTATACACTACAATTTTGTACACATTTATTCCTGCAGAATCTTATGTACTCTGTCACTTAGTAGATAGAAAATCAGCAACGATGGATTGGTGGATGATATGCTAACTTACAGTATATATCCAATGTAAAAATGAAATAGTAAGATTATAGAAGATTTTTCTCATAATCTTGATAAAATTCTCTAGGTGCTCCCTGGGTGACACTACTGCTAATGATGCATACTATGAAAAAGCACTGGAAGTTTCAAATAATAGGTCTGCTAGAGCGAAGGTGTGGCAGTGTACACATACATGCTTGTCTTCTACTTATTTACTTGTATCATAGTTCAAAAAAGTTGTTTACATTTTTCTTTCTTACTTGATCTATTTTTCTCTGATTGGCAGTGTTCTCTAGCTCGCAGTGCATACTGCAGAGGAGACTATGTGACATCTAAAATTTTGTGGTATGTGATGCATCTTGATACTAAGCATTAACTTCTGTCATCATTGTCTTTGCCATTAATGTGTATAAAATATTTGTTGTTTCAACTGTAACGTTTTTATTTTGAACGGTCTGCTAAATATTTATTTTTTGTTCAAATTCAGGGAGTCTGCAATGTCAATGAACTCTATGTATCCTGATGGTTGGTTTTCATTTGGGGCTGCTGCATTGAAGGTAATTGTGTGAGGGACCACTATACTATATTATTATTTATTTGCTTTTGCACTGTTAGATTTGCAATTATTTTATCTAGAAAAAGGGACAAATTCTCCGAGTAGGGAAAGTCTGAATTCCCATAATGAAAGTGACTATTGTTACTGTTGATGTGGCAGCAAGTCTAACATCCTGGCAAGTGTACCAATTGATGTAGTAAAGTTGATAAATCAAATTGATATATAAATAACCTAACTACAATCCTAGCATTTCCACAAGCATGGTAAATAATTTTTTATAGTTTTCTTTCAAAGAACTTGCTAGGATATAAAACGGTTGATGATAATATAATGGGATCACCGGGTTGGATTTTATGAACTCCACTCAATAGCCATTAAGACTACAATACAGTTTCTATCACAACTCTTTCATCAACACTCTTAATTTACTTAAATCCTAATTCCTTATTGATATAAGCCTAAACCTTAAGTAAAAACACTAATCCCTTGGTTCTTTTTGACATAAGGTTTGCATAAAGAGTAAGTGCTATACGGATGACCAAGGCACCAAATATTATTCCTAATAACAAACCCCCTGGTTGTTCCACCAATTGTTTTCAAAACATTTTTTAATGGAATGAAACTTAAAGAAGCATAGATGATCAAACCATGCAAACATGAATTAGAAAGGAAGAACATGAGCATGAGACAAAAATATATATTGAAATATAAAGAAAGTTACAGAGTCAAGGTTCATTATATACAACCCCAATGAATGGGAGACTAGCTACTGCGAGATATTGGAAGTACAAAAAATGAGCATTAAAATGTAAAGCTTGAAGTCCCTTGAATGCAATCCACATCCAAACCGTGTACCCACAGCTCCCAACAATACCAAAAGTTCCTTCCCCCATAGCAAAATCTCCCTTTTGTCATGTGTCTGTAGAGTGAATTTTTGCTCAGTGAATTTGCTGTCTTACCGAGTGAGTTTTCAAGGGTTTTCATTCCATGAAATCATTGTCTCGCTAAGTGAATCCAAAAGCTAAAGCTGTTATTATTTTCACATTAGTCTCTCTGAGAGAACCAATTCTCCGAAGTGAGGTTTCTCATAAATGACTTCCCCTTCTTAGATATTCAAGCTTTCATTTCTCTATAAAAGATGTAAAAAAGCGAGTAGTAACTTATTGAACTATGAACATTAGTAATTTGACTATCATAATGTAATAGTTCACTGAAGTTGAGGATAATTCATTGCATAAGTGGGAATAAAGAGGTTAGAAAAGTATGATAACATAAGTAATCACTACAGTTATGAAGTAACTATACTGATATTAACTTTGGTGAATTGAACAGGTAGCATGAATGCTTAATAGGATAGGGTTAAAGTTCAAATAGCTACTTTCTGAAGTGACTTACGCTATTATGCATAGGTTACCACATGTGCAGCTGTGCACAATTGGGTATGCAGTTATGTATGGCATCACCTGATTGAATTTGTATGGTTAGGCAATGGATCACCACCAGTACCTATTTTTGACGATAGATAATGTAGATTAGTCCCTCTGTTTTGTTTTTCTCATTTTTTCTTTCTGCATTATGTCAACTGACGGGAAAGTTTTACAGGCTCAGGATAAAGAAAAGGCCCTGGATGCATTTACTCGTGCTGTTCAACTTGATCCTGAAAATGGTGAAGCTTGGAATAATATTGCAGGCTTGTAAGGAGTTCTTTCTTCTAATAAGAAAATAGGAAATAACTTATTTTAAGTGTATAAACCATTTTTTGTTACAAACCCTAACATTTAATTATATTATATTTCTGTTTTGATTCCATCTGTATTCAGTACGAAGGGCAAGTCATCCCATTGCTTAAATTTCGCCCTGTCCATTCCTTGTTAGCTTTAAATATTAGATCCCTAGGTAGTAGTATTTACTGCATAACCATTGAGGTGTCTCGTGTCAAAGAAGTATCTTCATACCTTTGTATAAACTGGATCAAAATTGCCTTCATTCAGTTTGACATTCTAATGATAGATTTTAGAAGCTGTCACATTTTTTTATCTTAACTTTTGTAAGAAAAATTAGTGAACCAGTCACTTTTTTTCTTATGTTTTACCTAACATGCAGGCATATGATCAAGAAAAAGAACAAGGAGGCCTTCATTGCATTTAAAGAAGCCTTGAAATTCAAGTACTGTATTTATCTCTTAGATTAAACTTCCTTTGCATAATCATCAATACATGAATATGCTCGTACACATACAGCAATGTACTGGTTCATAATCATTTGGAGAAACATTGAAATTCAAGTTTAGTATGAATCCTTCTATTAGACTTCCTTTGCATCCAGGGGTGGAGCCAAAAGTCAATTTTTAGGATGACCAACTTAAAGTATCATAAAAATATAAATTTTGATATTCATTATAATATGTAAGAAATTTAGTATATTTTCTAATGCACGCAAGAAAAATATATATAATTATATTGTGTATATGAGATACTAACCAACAAGTGCAAGTAGTTCAGAGGTGCAATAATCATTGGCCTAGAAAAAAACTAGAGAAATAGTAGCATCAATTAACAAAAGTAGGATCCCTTATCTTAAAAAAGGAGACGACACATGTAAACAAAAGGTCACCAATAAGCCACTTATCTTTCATTGCCAATAAGATGTATCCACATTATTTTTTATACACTCCCTCTGCCCCTGTTTTCATCACCCCGGCAAGATGCATACATGGATGCAATATATCATCTATTGTCTCAACGATTTCAAATTTATTCTCTTTGACAATGATATTTGGTAACACAGGCGAAACAGCTGGCAAATGTGGGAGAACTACGGCTTTGTTGCTGTTGACATTGGCAATATCAGTCAGGTATCTGCAGTTTTTGGTTTCTCCTCCTTTATTGGTCAATATAAGTGCAATACATATGGATCTTATGTGGCTTGAAGTAATAGAATGATGAAATACGTTTTTTGCTTTTGCAGTTTTATTCTCTATCCTGCATGCTATATCTTGTTGTCGGCTTCCTTAGGCTATGTTTAAATTGATGGAAAGAATGAATGCATTAATTACCTTGTCTGTATTTTGTGAAAAATGCATGAAGTAACTATTCAGATTTTATTCCATTCCACTCATCAGTAGATATCCTAGATGGTTACTTCTTTAAGCTTTAAAGAAAGTGATTTCAAGATTGTGTAGAAATGTATTATTTTGTATGTTTTATGAAATACTACCAGTTTCTCAAAGTCTTAATGACCCAGTATTGTTTGAAATTTCATCTTATTGCCTATAATAAGTCCATCAGTGAAATGATGTATTGTTCTTTTCTTAATACCTAGCAAAATGAATATAATTGATGAAAACATTTGAGCATCTAGCAGCAATTGCTGATTTTTTAGAAACTCAATTTCTTTTTGTATCCACATTTAACATAATAAACGTGCTTCCTTTAAAACTTAGCATTCGAAATGATTTTACTTAAATATTACAAATATATAATTTCAGTTCTAAATTTTTATGTAATTTCATGTTCAACGTTATTGACTTCATTCATATGGGTTATACAAAGATACATAGGGCGTCATAAAGCTCATAAATTCAATGAATTTATGTGACAGGCTGAGCTTATGACAGGCTGATGTCTAATTTCATGTTCAAAGATAGTGACTTCATTCATATGGGTAGGGATGTCAACGGATGGGTAGGGTACAAGTAATAGCTCTCCGTATTCTATTCGCTTGATAAATATCTGTTCTGTATATGTCTCTATATCCGTGCAGATATCAATTGTGTGGGTCTCATGTTTTTTTAATATCCATAAATATTAAAAAAAGTATGTAGGTACCTGTATTTACAAAAAAATTCTAAAAATATTTAACAAAATATTTAACAAAATATTTTAATCATAAATTCAAATAAAATATAATACATTATTACGTAAGTTTCAAATAAAGTCTAAATAAATTCAAATTCATACAAGTCCAAATAAGATTACAAAAATAAATATTAGATGACATTCAACACAATAGAAATAATAGAAGTTCTTTAATTAGGTCATAATCTTCTCTACTAATATATATATATATATATATATATATATATATATATAAAGGGTACTTTGGTAAATTAGAATTTCATAGCTACAAATATCTAGGGGTATGAATACTATGATATTTGTATCCCTCATGTTAATATGAGGGTATAAAAATGCCTACCTCAATAATGGGTATCCATTTATAATATTCATTTCCTATTCATTGTGGGTTTTATACATATTGGTCATACAAACATACAAAAGGCTTCATAAAGGTCGAAAGTTCGACGAACTTATGTTGATAGGCTTGGCTTATGAAAATGACTTATGACCCTTCTATAAATTTCTTTAGCTTCCTAAGCTTTAGCCAAACACCTTTAGTTTTCGGAGTTGGTGCATATATGATAAGCTCAAATAAGCTGTGGAAACTCTTCCATTTGTCCCCATCATGTCGAAAGCCCAAGCTGGTATATATATAATGGACAGAAATAAATTTGAAGGCCTTTTTAAATTTTAAATTTTAACATGACTTAAAATTCAAGTGCGTTCTACCAAGAAATAACTCTCTGAGGCATAACTTCTTTTGGTCGTTCATTGATTACTTTGATAAATTTTGTTAGGCACTGGAAGCAGTACAGATGATTTTGCACATGACCAATAATAAGGTAGTAGATTCTGAATTATTGGAAAGAATCACAACGGAGGTTGAAAAGCGGGTTTCAATGAGCAATGTGCCTCCTTTGATAACTGAAAATGAGCCTAAAGCAGATCAATTCTGCGTTGTGGATTCCGGATCAGAATATCAAGAGCAAGTATCTGTTGCAGGAAAATCACGTGAAACTGAACAATTATTTTTATTACTTGGAAAAGTTTTACAGCAGGTACTCAATTTCTATTAAGAACATGTTTTCCTATATCCCTTGTACTTAATCAAGTGATTGATGAACAATCCCCTTCCACTGGTAACGTAGCTAAAGTGGTTTATGCATTAAACTGTAAATGGCATCCAGTGGCAGAATGAGAGTGCAATTGAGTATTGTCTGTTCTGCAAGTAAGGGCTAATATTTAATACTCTGGTGCAGATAGTTAAAAGTGGGAGCGGATGTGGACCTGATATCTGGGGCTTATATGCCAAATGGCACAGAATTAATGGAGATCTCACTATGTGTTCTGAAGCCCTATTAAAGCAAGTTAGGTCACTCCAGGTAAGTCTATTTTCTTATCATAAAATACTCCTCCATTCAAGATAACATTAATGACTCTTTTATTAATTATATTCTTATCCTCGACCTAATCTTTACACACACACACGTTAAATACAATGTAAAAATAAAAAAGGAAAATAGAAATATAACATCGCATGTGTATTGGCATTTTTATTTTAGAAATATAACCAGAAGAAAGAATAGAGTTAATTTGGATTATGTGTATGCACACAAGAATAAGATTTGTAAACCAATGTTTCACATCGAAGATCTCTGCAGTTACATTGGTACAACGATAAGATATGCAAATAAACATCGCATGCAGTGTTGTTGTTCGTTGATGTGATGTCTTGTACATTTGTAGCGATAATTTTCATATCCTATTCACGACTATGATTGATTGCATTCTTTCAGGGATCTGATACATGGAAGGACCGAGATCGCTTCAAAATGTTTGCAAAAGCATCTTTGGCGCTTTGCCAGGTGTACGTGGAAATTTCTTCATCTACTGGTAGTATTAAACAATTGTCTACGGCGGAGATGCACTTGAAGAATGTCATCAGACAGGTGAGATAAATTTTTGTTTGGTTAAGGGTTGAAAAAAAGACAAGAAACATTACGCTCTTCTTTTTCTCGTATTAATCTATCTTGTTTGTCTTACTTACCCTTCCCGTAAAATTTTTTATTATTTGTTTTCTTGTATGTTCAGGCTGAGAGCTTTTCTGATACGGACGAGTTCAGGGAGCTTCAAGCTTGCTACGATGAATTGAAAATTAAACTCCAATCCAACTCAATGCGTGGCTAAAATCTTGTTGGAAGGTATCGTTTCATTTATCATGCAAGTTCTAATCCAAAGATTTGACCTGACGTCATCTTTATTGGAGCTGATAGCTTTTTAATTTTATATTAATTCTTTAATGAAAGCGCAATTTTTCTTATCCCCTCACCGCATGGCCAAATTACGTAATTTACATGGAATTGCTGTTTGCTGTTTCAATGATTTGATTTGGTTTGGTTATTTAGAATTATGATAAACATACATTATAGATTATACTTTTTATAAAGACACCTCGTAAATGATTTGTCTTTTGTTCATATCTCGTAACGGGTACAATTTAATTTTAACTAAAATTATAATAATTTAATTATCACTTGTTTAAGGAGTTCGTGACATAATCAAAAGTAAATATAAATTTTTTGTTGCATCGATAAAGACAGCACACTTAAATATTTTACAAAAGTGTCAATTATTTTGTTAACTTTGATCAACTTTTAAATTATAAAATATATATATATATATATATATATATATCTTTTATTAATTTAAATTAATTTTTAATCAATTTAATATAAGGTAAAATTAGGTTTGTATTTGTATAATATTCTCCAGATATTAAATAGGTTCAAAAGAAAATGTCTTATTTAAAAAAATTTAAATATCATTTTAGACTTGTGATTTAATCATATTTTTGGAGTTTTCTTTAGTTTATAGCAATGAATGAATGAATTTCATGAAAAATGATCTTAACAATTAGTATTGATTGTGTACATTTTAATCAAAATTATTTTAAATTATGGAATTCATGTTGTGAAACTTTATCCATATCCACTATGCATATTAGTATTTAAACAATATTTAAAATTTTGAAAGATACAACAATTCAAAGTTTTTTAGGATAACGTATTTAATTTATTTGATATTTTTAACAAGAATACAAATAGTATTTACTTATTAAACATTGTATATAACATAGAATGTAAATTTAATTAATATCGATTGAATCAGTTACATCTCTGAAAAGGCTGGGGGAGAGAATCTAGCTGTCTTCCACGTTAGGAAACCGATTGAAGAGCAAATGAATGAATGGTTATCCATTTTTCCTTGTCTTTTCCTCAACCGCTAACTCCGACTACTGCCGTCTCTCCACTCGTCAACAACACAAGAATTTAGACACAACGCAATTAAGCGTTGTCATTTACATATACCCGCTGGTTATTATTTTAATAAAACAAATATACTCAATGTCGTTGGGGGAACACATCCACAAGAAATGTTCATAAATCCAACTTTATCAAAATTTATATTTCAGAGAATAATTTTCTTGAGATACAAGTTAGTCGATTCTTCTTTATCTCTCAAAGGTTTCCACAGAGATTTGTAAATACCGACACGGGTATATCCAAAGGAGAGCAAAGGTAAAACAATAATATATTTTAATTAACAGCAATATTGTAGAATTTTATATATTAATATAGCAATTTGTTCCCAAATAAGTACAGGTTCTCTAACAAGATAGCTGCAGGTAATACGTTAAATGCGGGTAAAGCCTACCTAAAAGACCTATATACTAAAGGAACTCATAATCTTACCCAATACGTCCAGAGAACAACCAATTTCATTTCCACTGAAGACCTACCTTAAGTCATAACCAAGTATACTCTGTAAAAGGCCAGTCAGACATATCAACAATTTGCAGCTCAGCCTCTTCTGTGAACTTAGTGGTTGGCACAGATTTTCAGGATCAGATTGTTAATGCTGTACAATATCTAAACTCTACCAGTTTTCAGAGTAACAAACAAAAACATGAACGAAACGCTGGTTATAATCCTATCCTACCCTCCATACTTTCCAGTCATGCCCTACTTCATTGCCAGCATACCATATACAGTATTTGACACCTCCATCAGCTGCTGTTCCATTTTTTCTTTCCATTTGTATAAATCCATAAGCATTTCCTGTCAAAAAACAAAAATATTCAACACACTGTGCTATAATAAATACAAGTTCTCAAGCTCTGACCTGTACACACTGTCACCATCACCTGAAACATAATCAATGAGTTGTCAAGGTCTGACTTCGAATTAATAGTTGTAGAAGAATCGGGGGTCACATTGGGTTGATCTTCTAGTTTAACAGGTTCCAGCTCCAGCATATCGCTATTATTTTGAAGGAAAAAATGAGGGACACTAGAACAAAAGTACTAATAAATATTTTCCCTCCTTGGGTACCAATAAAAGATTGACTTACCTCTTCTTAGTCAGCTCCTCATTGGGTGGCTGTGTTGGTATGGCTGTGTTGAAATCTTCAGGTATAACCTCTGGTGGGACATTAAGTAGTTCTGGATTCCCAATCCAAGTTGCAAATGCATCTTCTTGAATATTGTCTAGGTTAGTGCTTTCTATCCAATCTTTCCACCTTTCTGAAGGAGGACTAAAAGTGGTGCACTCCCTAGATGCTTGAAGATCATTCAATTTATTGGTTATTTCCGCAAGTTGTTGCTCAACTTTAGTTTTCCAAATCATCAATTCACCATACTTCCCCTGTCAATATATGAACTAGAGTGAGCCAGTGGTCACATCTTCAGCATCATCATAAACAGCAAAACCCTTACCTCACTAGATGAGATCTTGGGCTTAGTTAAAACCTAAATTATCATGCATACTATTCACCATGAGATCCCATTACATAATTTCCTCTTGGGCTCTATCTAAACACTTACGTAAGCTAGGAGACATGAAACTATCAAATCTTAAAAGGATGACAAAGTTATGGTAATATACTTCCTAGATACCTGCACACCCTTCAAAGAATTAATGATTTCAGTAAGGCGATGGTCAGTCATAGCTTTCCACTTAACAAAATCCTTGTAGTTCTCCTGCCATGGCAACTCAACACTAAACATTACAGTACATTAAAAGACAGCAAACCATGAGATTAATAAAATATTCAACATTCACCTCCATCGTATTAATATCCTTTTTTTCTTCCTTCATGGAAATGAGCTCATGCATATCTCTGCAATACAAGTAAAAGCGTTAAAGTAAATAAAATAGCATTCATACAAGATTATTCAGATATTCAGCTTCCAAGCCCAATACTTCTTCATTTGCGCCAATTCTATTTTAAGCTGTTTCAATTCACCAGAAGTATCAGTATTCTGAGAGGGTGCACCGCCTGCCCTATATGTAGATGGTGGTATCCAGTAAGGGTCCTGCACACCAGCCTCCTGGCGCACCTTGTCCAAGTCAGCACTCTCTAACCAATACTCCATGATTCCATTGGTGTTGAACCATCTTCGGAATCGCTCGGTACCTCCAGGTGCCACTTTACCGTCAATGTGTTTCAGTAAGTGGTCTAAAAGTCCGGTATCACCAATGTGTTTGCGAGCAGCCAATCTTAGTGCAGGTCGGGTTATTGGGTTTTCAAATGTCGCCCCTTCAGTCTTTAGTACCTCCCACATGTTTTGCTCAGCCAACTGATACCTACATTACATGATATTACATTTATACATCACAGAAAGAAGGAAGATAACAAAAGAAAAAAGAATATTACATTTTCTTTACCTCTCAGCTGACCATCTATCCCTACTTTCATTCTTCTTCTTTTTAAGCTTGCTACTGCTTTGCTTCCCACATGATTCTCCTTTCACCTCTTTAAGCTGACTAAGGCTAAGGCGTTTCCTTTTCTTAATTTCTGGCACAAAGGAAGGTTCAGCTTTCATGATTTTTTCTTCTTCATCGTTTGATTCCTCTCCCTTGGAAGTATCAGAAGGAGTTCCATCCTCCTCATGCTGACTAACGAACATCACTCGATGATGAGCACCCCACGATTCCATTCTTCAGCTCAGTCCTATTTCTCCTCAATATTGCTGTACACTTCAGAAGAAGCACATATGAATCTTGAGTGCAATCACACGCGGTAGATACACATAACAAATTTAAGGAAACAATCCAAATGCTTGGTGAGTACTTCTTTGGATGATAAATGTAAATTTAATTAAAAATTACACATTATATGGCATCAAGATTAACAAGTTCAAAACAATTCGTACAACATTAAACTGCTCTTTCATATATAATTAAGAGCAGTAAAGCCACAGACAACAATCCTACATTCCATCCATGGCTATGGTTTCACGGAAAGCCTCTCTTCTTTCACTGAAAGAAAGTTTTCCTTCATCCAGGCTACTCCAGAACACAAGAAAATGAACTTAGCCCAGTGGGAATAAGCAAGAGCTAATATGGACTGTACTGCAGCACAAAGTTATGCAATCTAAAATGACCTGGATAAATTATTAATTTTCAAAAACTATTGAACCTGACCAGACATATCGGAGCAATTTCCCCTCAAGATTTTTCTTGCTAATGAACCATTAAATCCACCAATGTGAATATTACCCAGTGATTCTTGAACTGCCAATACAAGTCATGTTCACAATCAAAGTTCATTATAAGGAAGCAAGTACGAAACTAAAACATACCCAATAGTCCAATAGTTCATAACTGTAAAGAATACCACTACAAATTCTATTTAAAGGTCACTTTAAAACATTGAACACACGCAAGTACCTAATAAGCCATTCAGACTGTTACATTACGTAACATGAGCTAAAACACAGTTAACAAACCCTAAAATCAAGATCCCTCACTCTAATCACAGTCACCAAGTAACCCTAGCAAGGATACGGGTCACCGAAACCAAAACTAAAAACTAAATGTTTAACATCACAAAAAACATTGACATCACAAGCAAATCTGAGAACGCAAAACCCACATAAACCCTCAAGAAAATAAGGAAAAATCAGCTCGATTCCAGAAGAATGCGATGAGATTAGGGCAACCGAAAACCAAAAACCCCAATTCAGAAGAAATACTAGGAAAAACCTAAGAACAGCAGGTGCAAAACGCTAATTGAAAGGTAAAAGATGAAAAAAAAAGGAGAAGAAACCAGAGAAACGTACCAATGGGTGCATAAACACGAAAGGTTGAAAGCGCCAAAAAGAGAGAATGTGTGAGGAAATGAAAAGAAAGGGAAGAAAAAACCCAAACCAAACCCGTGCTAGCCGCTTCAAATAACGTTATTTTACTCTTTGTTCTGTAGTGTGTGCTTTTTAACCTTTTTACTCTCTCTATCTCTCTTTATGTTACCAAACTAAACCCTAACCGCCAAAACCCTCAAATCATTAATCACTAATTATTATTAAATTATTGTTTTTAATAATAATTCTGGGTCCCACTCTTGGGCCTATTGGTCTTCAACAATGCCCTGCATTTTCCTTGGAAATCTTCCCACCTCTTCCACACTTCTCTCACTTGGAATCTGTTAACCGTATTTCATTAACAACAAAAATAATTTTTATACCAGAAAAATTTATTTGCAAGGATTTTAAATTAATGGAATATCTAAGAAACTGAATTATAAATAATAACTAGTATTGTTTATATAAATAGTTAATAACTAATAAACAAGCTAAATTGAGGGTATTTATGTGAAGAATGATCTCAGTTTATGTTAGAAAAAATTTAACTCAAGAACCATTCGCATAATGTATACTTATTTGTGTTTTTCTGTGGTTATTCATTCACTGAAAGTCAAGGTATCATCTCAAATTAGGGTAGATTCCCCGTTTAGTTCAGTTTTTCAACAAATAATTACTGGAATCTCATGTAAAAAAATCGAATATAGTTAAGTTCAATTTTATGAATTATGGTTTTTATTACTATAATTTTTTTATAAAATCGATTGAAAATTTTTGTACAAAATAACTGCATAACATATTTTACAAAAAAATATATTTTAAAATAGTTAAAAAGAAAATCGTAGAACACTTTTTCAGTGTTAGACATTTTACCGTTAAAAAGATTTAAATAGGAAGATATTTTTTTAAGATTTTGATTTGTATAACTATTATCATACTCATAATTCAATTTTTCTCGTATACATTTATAAATAAATTGCATAATGCAAGCAAGATCCACTTTTGTTTAAAATAAATGGGCTCAACTTTAATGAGTAAAGGTCCATATAGTCTACTTGTTATTTCCAGAACTTTCATTTCTAGCCACTCACTTCTATATCGTCTCAATTTCTAAAAATAGTTCATCTTCTTCCTCCCAGTTCTGAAGTAGGAACTATGCTAAGACAACTGAGAAACTTTTCGTCCATGTTAGCGGAAACTCGTTTTTCTCCATATAAGTTGAGCAAAACCTTCATCTCTTTTCCCTTTTCGCATTTGTTTTGTAGTTTTGACCTGATTTTGTTTGTGGTCATGGTCTCTCTATTCCTTTCTTGTTCTTGGTTGCCAGCTCCTTAAGTAGTTGTCGTGTTGTGGTGCTCTACTGTTGGAGCTTGTTTTGTTGAGTTAATCTTTGTCCAGGTAAGGGAAGCTAGAACTCCATCTTTTTCTTTGAAATATAATGTACTTATTTTCGTTCTAGAAATATAAAGAACGTGGGGTGTAAAGAGACGACAAATCTCTAGTGGGAGGCTAAGATGGAGTAGAGTTTACGAGTCATTCAAGTAAAATGATGTTTCCTAAGTAGAGGGAAAGTAATTTGTGGATAAGAATGAAGTGGCATAAATGTTTCATACTAGGTTCAATAGTCAAAAGGAGATGATTGGTCTTTTAAGTTGATAGTAGGATGTTTCAAGGAAAAATAGTTCACATGAGTAGAACTAATGACCTTGGGCTGAGATAAAGGAATTTAAGTGTTGGAAGAAGAAGCGTACGTTAAGTTTGATCTTGTGGGAAGGACAAAAGCTAATGGAGGCAAAGTACACTAGAAAATGAAAGGAGAAGAAAAGTCTGAAGTGGTTGAAACGATGTCTGTGATAGTCGGTGCTGGAGCGGTTAGCGCAGATGATCAAATTCAAAGATACAAGGTATAAAAGTGGTGCTTGGGATATGGGTTTGGTTTTGTTTGGAATTGTATACTTCTTGGTGTCACCAGTATGGTAATGGAGTCATGGTTGCTTGCAAGAGGGAGTTGGAGTTGAGATGGTGGCTTGCTACAGTTGCAGTCAAGTGAAGTTTACTAGGGTGTGTCATGTGTTCATGGTGATCAAAGGATTTAAAGTCATAGCCAACTTGAATTATTTCTTTTGCGAGGTTGGGACTAGGGGTGGCAATGCGGGCCGACCTGCCCCGCATAAGGCCCGCACACCGCGGGCCGGCCCGTCCCGCCCCGCACATTTTATGCGGGCCGCATACTCTGGCCCACCCCGCATATACGTTGGCCCGCGGCGCGGGCCAGCCCGCTTTTTTTATTTTTTATTTATTATTTTTTTTTTATGATAAAACTTTCAATGTTTAAAAATTGGGAAACTTTAAGAAGTTCACAAAATTAAGTAAAGACTTTGGGAAATTAGATGATAAATTGATAATTCAACATTTTCATCTTATTCATACTATGACATACACAATGTATTCTTTAAATTTTAGCACATTAAAAGTTACATAATACTTGTCTTTTCCAGTTATACAAGAATTTGAAATGTTAATGCAAGAGTCCATAAAAGAAGTAATTAATATACACAAGTGCAAGTTTTTTTTTTAATTTTATGCAGCCTTGCGGGCCGGCCCGCGCGGGCCTATACGGGCCAAGCCCGCATGGGCCTGCGGGCTCACTATCCTGGCCCGCCCCGCGTTTTTTCTGCGGGCCTATGGGCGGGACCCGCGGGCCAGGCCCTAATTGCCATCCCTAGTTGGGACATAATCTCAAGGGTGAATTAGTTATTTTCTTAATCTCATTCTTAGGAGATGTGATCCCCAACGAATTAGTGTCCTTTGATTCAAAGAGATAAGTCAGTGGTGGCGCATTGAGTATCGATAAAGCTAAACGGTGGGGGCAGAATGTCATGTGAATAAAAAATTATCTGCTAAAGGCAAGCAAAAAATTGACGCAAAGGATCTCAGTGGTAGAATAATTTATAGACGTATTCTAAAGTAGATATTAGAATTTTTGCTTTGGAATGGTGAAGTAAGAGAACTAAATGAAAGGGTTGTTGGAAACATAATGGTATAGACTCAGTATAATCACTAGAATACCTACACGTTTGGTGGATCTTGAAAGAGAAGTTGTGGTGTGTCAAACCATTCAATGAATAGTATTCAATGAATAGTATTGACCATGGTTAGAGTGACTAGTAGGACATACAGTTTTAAAAAGGGTGGATACGATGTTGAGAAAATGGAATGCTAAGACTATCAAAAAGGGAGTTTAAAGAGTTTTGCAAGTTTTATAGAGGTTTTGAGGAAGGTTTCTCAATGTTGATTGCTTCTTGGTATGGCAGACCTTGTGTATGGATTAGAGTAGCGCAACGGGATGGTGGCAAAGTGATGCTTATGAATGGTAAGAGGTGCGTGAGAAGAAGTATCTTACTCATGACCTAGTGGTTACTACGAAGACCAGTTCTTTAAAAACATCAAAGGTTTCGTTCTTGTGAGTATCAATTAAGAGTGTTCAATGATCATTCAGAGTTGAAAGTGTAGAGTTGCACAAAGGAAGTTGGGCAAGAGAAATAAGAGGTGGTTGAGTTATTGTTTCAAGTTAGGATGCCAACCTAGAAGTAAAGAAGTAAGAGTAGGTGCTTAGCTAGAGAAAGGAACTTAAGATCTAGGCTTGACAAGGTAAGAGTAAGAGTTGGTGGAGAAGTATAAATGTTTGAGTTAGGAAGAGAATGTGTGAGGAGATTTCATTAGTCTAGTCAACTAACACGGACGAGTGAGTTTCTCAAAAAATTTGGAAAAAAGGCAAATCGGCCAATCTTAGTTTGACGTGTATCGTAAAGTTGCTTAATACATACCAAACTAGAGATTTGAAGTTAAGGAAAGTTATGGTTCTGAGGTTTTTGTGGAAGGATGGTTACAAGTTAAGGGATCAAAAAATGAAGATAAGATGCCAAAATGAATATAGTGGTTGAAATAGTTGAAAGTTTTAAATTGGAAATGGAATAACTTGGTAGTGAACTTTGTTACCTTGGTTGAAGCTAGCAAAGGAAGCAAGATGTTATGAGTGTAGTTATGCATAAAAGTGGTCAAGAGTGTTGATGGTGGGGTAGTAGGCCAGAAGTCAAATTTGGTCAAGTTAGTGGAGTGATGCTTAAAGGAGAGAACAAGGTGATGTGAAGTGATAACTAACATGTTTTAGTTTGAGACCTGAAGTTATCTGAGATTTTGGTAAAGCCCTACAAGAGGTAGTGGAGAGCATATGGAAGGTGAGTCAGTATATCAGATACAAGTTGGTTGGTCAAGTATGAAGGAACATTCCAGTTTTAAGGTTGGAGGTTGGAAGTTGCTTTGAGAGTAGTGACTAAACCAATATACACTATTGAACACATATCGCTTAGCATAGAGGCAAAGTTTCCAGTGACTATAGGTGTTGGAGTCGTTATATCAGTCATGTCTAGGTGGTGGTTGTCAGAGAAAAAAACAAAAACATAGTTTTCTTTCTACCTTATGAGTGAATTTTCGAGGTCGAAATTTTTTATTGTTGGGAAAATTGTAAGACCCAATTTTGTTTTAAGTAAATGGGCTCAACTTTAATGAGTAAGGGTCCATAGTTAGCCCACTTGCTACCTCCAAAACCCCCATTTCCAGCCATTCACTTTCATATCGTCTTATTTTCCAAAAATAGTTCACCTTCTTCCTACCAGTTCGGAAGTAAGAGCTATGCTAGGGCATTTGAGAAACTCTCCTTCCCTGCTAGCGAAAACTCATTTTTCTCCATGTAAGTTGAGCAAAACCTCCATCTCTTTTTCCTTTTCGCATCTGTTTCGCAGTTTTGGCCTGATTCTATTTATGGTCATGGCCTCATTGTTCCTTTCTTGTTCTTGGTTGCCAGCTCCTTAAGTAGTTGTCGTGTCGTGGTGCTCTACTGTTGGAGCTCATTTTGCTAAGTTAATCTCTGTCTAGGTAAGGAAAGCTAGAACTCTTTCTTTTTCTTTGAAATATAGTGTACTTATTTTTGTTCTAGAATGTGCTGAATATGTTTGATTGATGATTGCATTGAATAGGGATGAATTTCCTCTTTGGGTATCTATGGGTTAGAGAATTTTAGGTAGTTTAGAATGCAATTGGAATGAGAGATATTGATTATTACAATTGTTTAGTTTGGTATCATCTATAAACCACTTTGAAATGAGTTTGAGAAGATAAAAGTGCAAGATACCAAATTGTGCAGTGGAACAAGTCAAAATCTCACGACCAAGAAGCATATGGTGTGGCGCTACCCATTTTCCTACACTGCACACTTTTCGTAAAATGAAGGTTCCTACTTCTTTAACCGTTGGATCGAGCTGAAATTTTAACAACTAATCCTTAACACATAGTTCTTGACTTTGACCGGTCAGATCTTGAATCAGAGCTCTGTAGTGAGAGCGGTTTTTATCGCAAGGTCCCTGTTGGTTGTTGACAACATTGACCTTCGTTGCTTGTTTGGTGCATAACTTTCTCTATAGTTATTCAATTAAGTTGGTTCTTGTTGCATTTGGTTCTTGATTCAATCATCTTTAATTTAAATATAAATACAAAATTTTTGGAGCTTTACACAAGTTGTAGTTTTATTTCTAAAATCCCAAATCGTTTGCATAATATGTTGTTTAGTTGGATTGGATAAAAATTATAAGAATTAGTTATTTTTCAAGAGAGACATATGTTATATGGTTTTTAGTATGTGTTTTCAAATGCTTGTGTGAGAATATAGGAGATCCTATTTGATTTAATTAGTAGTGTGTTCATTGATGTAAGGAGTCAGTACTGAAGAGGTTTATCCTGATAGTCTAATGTTCATTCAAGACTCATGTAGAGTGGAATGAGTCATGTGGTGAGAGGGGCAGGAGGTCCTATCTTTAAGAACAATCCCAAGGTTCTTTTGACGGTTAAGGGGACTAACCTTGTGTGGTATGGAGAAACCCATTAACAATGACTCTACAAGTAGTAGAGGTCACCACAAGTGCCAAAACCACCAAGAATCATACATCAATGTCTAGATCCAGATAATTAAGTCTAGAGTGTCATTTTGTGTGATGGGTTAGTTGATATTGCTTAGCTTGGTAAAATTGTTGTGTTGTTCTACAATTCTTTTGAGTGTTATATATATATATATATATATATATATATATATATATATATATATATATGTGTGTGTGTGTGTGTGTGTGTGTGTGTGTATGTATGTATATAGATGTATTTCTTTTTCTTTTTGCAATTAGCTTACCCTTTCTCTCAGTGTTTGTGTTCTCTGTTTGGCTTTTCCTTTTTGCAATGATCACCTTATACTTGGTGTGAGCAGACATGGAGATTATTGGGGGTTGTTTAGATGGTGGTGATGTTGTTGTCTAGTTTTGAGCGAGTTAGGTAATGCTCTTTTGAGTACCTTTTTGTCTAACTGTTTTATTTTGTAAGTTTCTTGCTCTGTGAACAAATTTCCAGTCTAATCTAATATGTGTTTAGATTTTGGTTATGGCATATGTTATGTGCCTTAGTTTATTGTTCAGTATATTAAGGATATTTATAAAGGTTGATTCTTATATACTTTATGTTGGTACTTTATTTTATACTATAAACATGTGAAATTCTATTTACTAGAATTATTTTATTAAATTGGGACGTTGCATGTAATTTCATAATTAAAAGTTATGATATAAATTTAGTATCTTATCTATTTTTATATACATTTGGTGTGTGTTTATATTTATTTTTCAATTTTATTCTTTAAATAAAAAATTTGTTTTAATTTAAAATAGTTATTTATAAATTTTATTTGTAAGTAATCATTCATTTTTTATATTTGACTATCTTTTCAAATTTACATTTTTTTATTATAAAATATCTATAAAATAAATGAATAATATTTATGATAAAATTATATAAATTTTATAACTAAAATAATAATAATAATTTTTATTTTTTATTATCATAAGATAAGTGAACAAATATACATGTGTGATTTCACTAGTTTTAATAAATATAACTAACCATAAGTAAAATATAACTAAACCCAAAAATAACATTTTTAATAAATGTTCATATATATATATTTGGTAAGTTACCATTAACTTTAAATATATAATATTATATGTAAATATAATAAACGTTTTGATCTGGATTATTTATTATCTGAAATACAATTTAACTGAATGTAGATAAAATTCTCTTAAAACATGAATTTTATATTTTTTTTTTCTGGTTAGGTTTAATACACATGTCCCAAACTACCTCTGAGACCACCCACAAGAAAATAGATATCCAATGGAGAATTATGTGGGTCCATCAAGAAATGTAGACAAGAATAATATTGGTGATGACTATTCCGAAAAGGGAAAATAAAAGAGACACACTTATATAAATCATTGAAATAAAAGTTAACAACTTTCCCCATCTGTTAAAAGCTATTTTGAAGGTAAGTAAATGGGATAAAGGGAAAGGGAAAGAATATAAGGGTAGAAGTGGAATTTTAAAAATGACGGGTACATCACTTTTTCTACGAAGGGTGCAGGAAGCAATTGTTAACTTCGTACTAAGGAGACCAAAGAGGTTACATTTTTTTTCTTCTAAGAATAATTATTTTATCCCAACTTCTTGATGATGGTGGCTTATTGGAGATTCAAACTAATAGAGATAGTTTTACATCACATTATACTCATATCAAGTTATAGTCCTTGTTACAAAGTTAGATAAAGGCCTAGTTACTAGGTAATTTGCATAAGAGGACTAGGTCATTGAATTTCTTTGTTGTTTACGTTCATTTTACAGTATTTTTTTTTGTAAGACAGTGAACTACCCTAACTAAAGGATAATTTTGGTAAGCAGAGACGTAAGAAAATAGTCAAAGAATAATATATTATACATAGCTGGTTTATCATATTTTCATATAATCTTAAACTATCATATCATGTCATATATATGTATTTTACCTCAATTCAAACTTATCTCATAGTATCAATTACCTATTATTTATTTCAACTTACATGTTAATAATTCATCGTTTATTTTCTATTACATTAACATAATATTCAATTACAATATTTCCCTTAAATATATTAAAACGATGAAAAATATTTCTCTAACCACAAACCTATTATTGACAATTCCAACTGTCAAAATGAAGAAACATATTTTAAGAAATCATTTATTAAAATTTTAGCCTGATCCAACTGTTTATGAATCAAGAATCAAATTTTATCCAAACAACCCAAAATCCAAAATATGGTGGCATTCAACGCCCTGCACTTGGCACTTAGCAATCCTAGTGCGCTCGATGCTTTGGACCATTGGAACTCACTCCCCTTGAGTCATGTGAGTGGTGTCCAATGATTATGTGGTATTGTCCAACACTATATCAAAGTTTTAACTCCCAAATTGACTTCAGTAGACTATCCAACTTGACTATCTATGCAACTTTAGTTCTTTCTTAGTTTAAAATACCTTATTTAAGTTCAAAATAACCATAAGATAGATCAAATTGGACAATCATAACCAAATTAAATTAGTTCCACATACAATAATACTAAAACAACCCAAAAATAATAACCCATACAATAAAATCACAATTAAATTTCATCATTATACTCGAACAATTTATCACTACATTTAACATACTACAAATTAATAAAAGTTAAATATATTTGTAGTCTCTAAACTCTGACACGAAATTGAAATTCGTCCTTATTTTAAACTTTAAAAATTAATAGATATAATTCTTCTAACCCAATTGTATTAATTTTTTTTTACGTGTCAAGTGGTGTTTCAAGCTAGAGTTTTAATTGTTTACATCATTTAAGACTTTTAAGTCCAAGTGCTAGCTTGGAACACCAACATGTAAAAGAAATTTAATGTTGTTAGATGCTAGGTTAAGAGGACTATATTGATTCATTTTTAAGGTTTGAGAACCAAAATGTATCAAAGTTTGAGATAAAAAAATTTTCAATTTTGCATTCAAGTTTAAGAACTATAAACTTATTTTAGCTTCCCTTACATGGATATACACTCCTAAACTTAAAAGGTGCTCCTCACAAACTTTACCTCATACAAGTTGCTCTACTTATAAAAAACTATGATCAACGATCAGAACATATCCTATCAATCCTAACAATCCTAACCGAACAAAGATTCATCTTAAGTTCTTAAACACCACATGCAAGTCCAAAACACTCCACAAGCAACAATTTTTTTACAAGACAAAAAATAAAAGGTGAAAAATAAACTTACTTTATTCCAGATTTTGATCACATATGATGTGTTCACAACGATCAGAACACATCCTATCAATTCTAACCAAACAAACATCTTAAGTTCTTAAACACCACATGCAAGCCCAAAACACTCTACAAGTAACAAATTTCTTAGAAGACAAAAAATAAAAGGTGAAAAATAAACTTACTTTGTTCAAGATTTTGATCACATATGATTGTAGACCTTGACTCTAAAGATCTTATGACGTACTCCGATTTTCAAAAGATGAAGGATAGAGTCAGAAATCTAGAAAAAATATAGAAAAATATTTAAAAAATGTTGATTCTTATGAAATGAAACTCGATTAATAAAAAATTTATTCATAATTAAGTTCTTTTTATAAATAAAATAATTGAGTGTTATCTCTTAAATTAAAAAAAAGTAGTAGTTAAATATTTTTAATAGTTTATAATAATAATAATTTGATAAGAAAAATTCATTATAAATAGTTGAGAAAGAGATATACATAACCCAAACTCCCAGGATAAACCATTATAAAAACAATGTGTTGATTGTCACTCCCATCTTAACTTTTTTTAAAACATTTATAAAAACCTTTGCAGAGTTATTTAAAAAACCACCTTACAACATTATGAAATTTATTAAAAAAAAAATCTAAATAGGTTTGACATTCTATTCATATATTCTTTTTAGAGTTAACTTTTCTTTTCGCTAAGATTTGTATAGAGATGACAGAAAAAAAAAAGTTGTGATTATAAAGAAAATCCAAAAGACTCATAAGATTCCAATAACAATTTTTGTCGTGTGACAATGTCATGACCCGAAAATGGTAACAAAAGATTATGACAATGCAGCAACCAAAGTGAGCAGCCAAATAGCAAGGAGCAGGCCCAAATGTAACAACACCAAACCCAAACATCTAAATGACTATGACTGCAATGTTAAAGGCAGAAGGAAGTAAATGTTTTGAGTCTAAGGGCAAACTAGTATTTTCTCAGGTTGTTAAAATCTTTCATAGATGTCTTTCTCTATTTTGGAGGCATATGGAGATCGCTATATGTATGATAGGTTCTTCGTAAATAAAGCAGAGAATTATCCAGCATTGTTTTTTTTTCCTTGTTCTATTTTCTGCAGGAGGAAGCCTAACCTGTAAAATAGGCATTGCATTGGCGCTTTCATTGAGAGATCATGGCATCATCAAAGAGCGAGGAAAAAATGGATGTCATTCTTCAACTGCTTGAGAGTCAGAAAGCATTCTAGGAAGCAATGAATATTCGTAAGGCCAATTTGGAAGCACAACTGGCGATTCATAACACATATGGAGATTTTGCAACAAATGACTCTACCCTTCAACCCTTTACTTGAACCTCCATGAAATTAGATATGCCCCGATTTGATGGCTCTGAACCATTAGCTTGGATCTTCAAAATCAAACAGTTTTTTGACTATCATAGGACTCCAGAAGATCAAAGACTTCAAATGGTTGGTTTTTTCATGGAAGGAGAAGCCCTTACTTGGTTCCAATGGATACATGATAACAAACTCATCTCAACTTGGCGGAATTTTCTTCCATCTCTTACATCACATCAACACCAACACTTTCTCCATCACATCAATCAAAAAATAAGATATAAAATTAGTAATGCGACACTAGAATATAATTTCAAATGAGAAAATATCAAAAATGAAAATTTATGTAAAATAACAATTAAATTACGTAATAATTATTAATTTAGCCACAATTCCAATAAAAATACCTTAACTCAAGAAGCTTTGTGAGTTATTCATGTATTACATCAAACTTCTATGATTATGCTAAGCGCTACTCAAGAATGTCACATTAATCTTGTATTTATTTTTCAACCAAAACACAATGAATGAACACAAGTAAAGAATGTTAAAAAAAATATCGATGCACTAAAACACCAAAATCAAAATGCATTTTTTCGTTTAAATTTCTGTAATGATTTACAAAAAAATTTATTGATAATTTGAAAATATTTTATTATTCATGAATGTTAATAAAATATTTACAACTTCTGTAAATATAATGAATTATAAATAAATATTTTTTTATTTATATAAAAGTAATTTATTATTATCGATTATATTTAGGCAAATATAATAAAATATTACATTTTTATTATAATATAATAACAAATAAAATAAATAATATTTTAGTAAAAAATACATAATTTAAATTTTAATGTTACGTAAAATAAATTATCTTAATATTTAGTAATTAATTTTTTTTAAAGAGAAATTTAATAATAAATTAATTTTATTATATTTTGTTATCATGAATGGATTTCTTATCATCAACCATATTCACTATAGTGCATAATGCATTGACCTTTCGATTTAACAACACTGTTATTTGAATCATACACTCATAATTTAACATTTTCAAATTGACAGCTACTTGAGATGATCTTCGTACGTATACTCCACTCTTCATTTAATGCGGATCGAACAAATCAAATTTAATTTATTTTCCTTTTTCATATTATCCTATGTGTATTATTCCTTTAATAGAAAACAAAAATTGAATAATGATCAACATGAAAGTTTGTGGTAAATCGATGATATGAGCTTAATAGGGAGGAAGAAGATTATCTGATGTTTCTCTTTATAAAAAGAAATAAAAACGTAATTATGATATGACTATAGAAAGGGTTTGTTGGTGATTTGATATCTAGTACTCAGTACATCATGATATTTTATGTTATTAATATACATTTTATAGCATCACATTTTAACTCATTTCTTTTACTTATTTTTAATCTATTATTTTTATCATTTTTAAATTATTTTTTTTTATTTTTTTAATAATATAATATAATGTGATAATATAAAAATATTAAAGTAAAAGATTAAAAGTAGATAAAGAAAAAGTTAAAATATCATTGTTCTTATAATGTTTGATGTAATTAAAAGAATAATATTAATATATATATATATATATATATATATATATATATATATATATATATATATATATAACTGTTTATTGAGCATTTTAATAGATTCATTTACAAATATACAAATATACAGGAAACAAGCATATTTAAGATTTAAGATATTGTTTCATGTGAAATAGTATTAATAATATAACTACTGGCAAACAAGTGACAAAGGTATTGTTTTTAAGTTGATGATATTTGAATAGTTTGAATGTTTAATTAATTTGTTTGTCAAGTTATATACATTGATACTTTAATCTTTAATTATTATCTTTATAATAATATTTTAAGAATTAGTTAAACACTTTAATTTCACTATTATAAAAAATAAATTAGGTCAATTCACTCTCATTGTAATGCAATAAATATATAAAATAAATTGCAAAAAGAAAAAACGTAAGTGAGCCAACCACTAACTCACCAACTCATGGTGGGTTGGGTTGGGTTGCAAATTTTCTGACTCATCAAAAAGTGAGTCGAGTTGAGCTGACCATTTTTTAGCTCAACCTGTAGTAAGCCAACCTGTGTGAGCCGCATTGGCTCACTTTGAAACCTTTAACTTTAGAATTGAGTGGATTTGGTTGTTTTAACAAAATTTTGTTAAGTTTATTTGATGTTTCAAACACGTTTCATAATAGCATTTGATTTGTTTACAACATTTCATATATTTCTGGTCCAATGTTAACTAAGAAATGCCTTAACAAAATTTTGTTAAAGGACTAAATCTACGCAGTTCTAAAATTGAGGGACTAAATTGGGCTAAAGTTTCTAAGGTGGACTAATTCCAATTTTCTCTAAAAGTTGAGAGACCAAAAACATATTTAGCCATGTTGCTGTTTGTTTGTAGTTTTGACACATTATAAGAAAAGTTGAGATTAGAGTCCCAATTAAACCCTTTCAAAATATGAATGCTAGTGTGTTCACCTTGCGTGAGTAGAAAGTACACTCTCCAAACAAGGAAGTTATGCTAATTTTTTGTGCGCTCTCAAATCTGACTCAAACAAGGAAGTTATTCTTGTCCTCGATATGCTTCTTGGTGTTGAGCTTGTTGTTTCGATCAATAATTGCTCTCGATTTGCGTTTACCTCCGATGTATTCTAGTAAGGGATAAGTAACTAACCTCTATTGAGTTAGATGCCCTTATCATGGCATTCATCTCATAAAGAAACACTTGGTAAAATTGTCCTTCACTTACCCCATCCCTTGTAGAATATAATCCTTTCTGGTTTACGACCAGTGAGGTCTGAAAGGCACGAAATAATTTCCAACGATTATTGAAGACACTTTTGTCCTTTACTTACACCATCCTTATATTATACACTATGACCCTTTATTCTTTGACTCCCATAAGGCTTAACTTTTGATTGATTGAACGACATAATTCAACCTTCGATCAATTGTACGTAATTTACCTTATTAACCTTTAGCCTTATAGAGACTCTTGATCCTGCCTCTCAATGCCCCCCGAAATATAGGTATTAAGATGAAAATCTCTTTCTTAATTATTTATTTAATAAATTTAATTAAGTTATAAGTTTTCTGTAAATTTTGATATTTTTGTTTGAGTTTCTATTAAATTTTTTAATTTTCTTAAGTATTTAAATTTTTCATATTTTTTTAATTGAGTTCTATTATTGAATTTTTTTAAGTAGTAGATGTTATTTTTGTTCTATCATTTTTTTCTTTAGTTTCAATAAGTCAAGAAATATGAGGTTTTATAATTAATATTAAACAATATTACAGTTGATGTAAAACCACAAATAACTTTTATTGCTTTCTTTAAAAACTGCATCGTCACTTATCAATTGTGGTGGCGACAATATTCTTTTGATTATTGTAAATGATGACATTGAAGTCATCACAAAGCATGTTCATGTCGTTATCCAATGTGTTCTCAATAAAAACAATAAAATTCATAACCTCAAATTATTTTATATTAACAACAAAACATCACATTTCTTAACATGTGAAGACAAGTATACAACACGAAAAGAGGAGTACCATATCACCTAGTGAAAGGAAACATTAAACAACATGATTCAATTGAAAAATACTTTTTTTTTAGTATTCAATAGAAAAAAATCAATATCTTTTATCTTTGTAATCATAATTAGATTATATGTTTGTTTGTTAGTTCTAAACCATTTATGTATTCTTTGTAAACTTAAAAATAGATATTGTATATTGTTTGGCATAATGAGATTTGAACAAAGATTAAATCTTCTTTCCTCCACTTACAAGTTTGTTTTCTTGTTTTTGAATTGTGTTTCTTCTTTTTGCTTTAACCATAGTCACCTCAAATGGTAGGTGTATCACTCTTGCTCAAAACGTAATAAGAGTAATCACGCAATTGATTCTTGTTTTGAAATTTGTGGATAACATGTTGGATACAAAAATAAAAGCAAAAGTAACACCATTTCAATTTTTTTTTTCTGTAACAAATTGCAAAGATTCATCTCTATTGAAGTATGAGTTATCCATATAAGAGACCTAAACCACATTCAACACAAAACTTTAAGACTCAACCAATGACATATCTTAAAAAAAAAATTGGAGATACCAAATATGTTTTGTAAGTGTATTATTTTGGGAGTGTCAAAATATACCCTAAAATATATTATAGGTGTATGAAATTCTCTTATACTCTTTTTCAATACCAATTGTCACACTGTGCAAAAGTTCACCTTGAAGATGATTGGATTAACCAATAAAAAGCAAGGCCTATTCTATCTTTTGAACACTGTTGAGAATGACTTGATTGCATATACTTTAGTTAATATTCATTATTTTTTCAATTAATGTTCTTCCATTGTTAATAATATTACTTGATACATTGGTTCTAAAATTTTCTTCTTTTCAACTTACATAATAATTATTTTTTATGTTACTAAAAATATATTTTCTTATTCTACACATGTGGTTTCTCTACTAGCCTTTGATTTTTTATTACCAAATGTTGACAAGAATAACACTCCCACAAATTTTTTCTAATATTTTTCAAACAACTAATTTCTCACACAATCCACCTCCATATCTTTGTACACACCTTTACCTTTATTCGAGAAGGTTATTCCTATAACTAATGATGCATGTTGATGAGTACATTTTTAATCACATTTAGAACACTTAATCTTAATTTTCTTGAATTGTGATTGAGTTTAAATTTATTATTTTAACTATAATTTTTCCAATTGAAATTAATTAAGCTTAAACTAAAATCACGGATTAAAATAAGCTTTTAAAGTTGTGGAAAGGGTTAGGCATTCTAGACAGACGACCTTTATTAGACAATCTAGACAGTCGACCTTCATTGGACAGTCTAGACAAACAAGTTTAATTAAATAGTCCAATTTTTTGAACTTCACCAGACAATGTGATGGGGCATTTAAGTTTTTGAAGATATAATGTACTACATAGGCGCTTCCTAAACGTTCTAACTTCTGTTTTGTGCAACTAAAGAACTATAAACAAGCTTATATGTCGTTTATAGCTGGTATAGTGATATATGGTCTAATGGACTTCTGGGAATGCTACTAGACTAATTTTCTAGTGATTGTGTGATGTTTCGATTATAAGTTTAATGAAGAAATAGAGTGCTTTGAAGATTGAAAAGTTTGATTCATGGGATGTTCATTGGAGTAGACGTCTAATTAGTGAACTGTTAAGATGTTTACTTTGTGAAACTTCTAAAGGCTTGTTTGAGATAGGCACCATTGGTTCATCTGACAATTGACTCGTCTTACCTTGTCTAATATGCATACAATACACACATTTGAAAGTTGGACTAGGGATTACTCTAAGTATGGACAACAAACTCATATGATTTGTGTACTAGTAGATGTTGGCACAAGCAAGCTTGAAACAAATAATTGATAAAGCCATGCACAAGAAGATCATAGGTGTTTGATGAAGATTGATGAAGATCCATTTGAAGATTCTGTTTTAGTGTGTTAAATATGAAAATAACATGTTAAATGTAATGTGTTAGTGTTATAACTTGTTGGTAGGCTATATGACATAGGTTAGATGTCTTGTGTGCCTTAGTGTGTCTCTTTTAATTTGTTAAAATGAGTTTTAACAGGTTAAAATGCTTGTTGTATATAGTTTCTAATATGAATGCATTCAGTCAATTGAATTATTTTTCAATCGACTGATTTCACTTAAGTTAAGTGAAATCAGTTGATTGTACGAAGAATTCAATCGACTGTTTTCACTTAAACCAGACTATATAAGCTATTTTTCGCGAGCAGAGGTGCGAATCTAAGTTTTTGAGCATGAAACTTTGTCATTCATCTCTAAAAAGCTCTCTTTCTCTGCAATACACAGTTGTAACTCGTGTTTTGTTGATCTTGGAGGCATTTGGCTTATGAGTAGCTTGGAGAACACATGTATGGTTGGCTAGGGACAGCCACCATCAGGTTTGGATGTTCTTGTGCCTCTGCTTGGTTTGCCTGATGTGATTTCAAGTCTATAAGTGTGATTCTTGCAGGGTGTGTGTCTAGATTTTTGTGTGAGTCAAAAATCTTGTGAGTTTTGTTGTTCAAAAGTATAATCTTGGTGTGTGATTTGTAAAATTTTTGAATATAGTGGAAACTAGGCTCGGGTTGTCCTAGTAAACTGGATGTAGCTCTGTGATTGAGTGAACCAGTATAAAAATAGTTGTGCATTTCTCTTTCCCTCATCTCACTCTCTTTGAAACTCTTTAAAAACTCAAGAAAACCAAGCAATTTGTTCTTTGGTGTGATTTAATGCGCTCTTGTGTAATCTGAGGCTTTATACTTGTTATAAATACTGTTTGGAACAAGTCTTGTATGTAAAAGATTGTTGTTTAAGTTGAATTTACGAATTCTGCATTTTGCATAAGTCTCCAATATTTTAGCCGACTGATTTATCTTTTTAATCGACTGTTTCATAACATCAAGAACAATTTAGTCTGCTATTTTATATTTTAATCGACTGAAAGTGTATTGGTATGCTGCATTTACATCCAAACTTTCCAGTCCATTAGATTCAATTGAAAAGAGGTTTAAACTTTCGAAAAAGTTTTATAAAGCCAATTCAACCCCTCTTTCTTGGCTAAAATCACCATTTCAAGACTACAACAGTAGGAAGTTTACTTTGTAGATCAATGGGTCTTCTGATATGTTAATAATTGGATCATCTAATGCTTTGAAGGTCCATTAGGTCATTTGTCACGTTTAGACCTTCTAGAAAAAATTAATTACCTTGGAGTATCTTCTATACTAACTCTTTTTGCAATATAATATGTTACTTTGGATGGTCTGTCATGTTGAAATCTCTATAACAAAATTGGTCACTCTGGATCAAATGAATCATAGCCCAAAGATTGTGTCTTTGCGAAACAAATTCAGTTCGCCAGAGATTCACATAAATGTCCATCAATATTAAATCAATCATCACTTATCACTCATCACATGATGTTCTATTTTGTTATTTATATTGTTTTTTATCATCGCATGGAAGGCTAATACTTTCTGGGTTGATTATGTAACATCTTGGACGAATATTACCAATTTAAATAAAATAGAAATAATACAAGCAATAAATTCGCATTAAATAAACTCTTTCCCAAGACGCGAAAAAATTTAAACTTTATTAAAATGCCCTATAATTCAAAATAAAGTTTAACTCCACATTTACATAACCAAAAACTGATTAGAAAAACTGTTTACAAAAATAGATGTAAATCATGACAATAAAACTCCATAAAAGCTTCCCTAAGCTAGCCCCTCTTAGACTCTAAGCGTCACTAGCTCTACCTACAACATCATCTGCTCCTGTGCATCGATTTACATGATCATCGCCAATCACAAACAAATAGGGTGAGCTAACAATATAATCATTTTAGAACCAAGATCAAAAGATGCACACACGTGCTCGTTGGAGAACCACAATTCTCCAATCTAGAAAACATGGCCATCACCATGCCCATCCACGTTCTACATCTTTAGATGATAACCTTAAGATGACCTTTGCTGCCATAAGCCATAACTCGTGGTTCCACCATCTACAAGCCATAACTCGTAGGTACATGTGCGGGACTATCCTGTTACGAACCATAATCCGTAACGCTAGGTGGAGTTTCCAATACGAACCATGATTCATACTTAAGTAATCATCCAAAGCCTTGTGGACCACACACTCATCCATAGAAACAAGCCTTTGTCCTCTACGTTATCGCCTGACATTGCCTAAGTGCCGCTAGGCGAAAACCCGTTGTAGACCACCTGACAGAAATCTTTTACCGCTAGACGCCACACACTCTAGAGGGCTTTAACTTTGCAAGTATTGCCTAGCGAGATGAACCTCATCGCCAGGCGCTACGCATTCCACTGGCCTATGTCCACACAAGTATTGCGTGGCAGACACACCCCTTCTGCCTGGCGCCAAAAGCTTCAAACCTTCTCTGAGTTTGTAGCTACCACTTCATAGTTCGTACCTCACCGACAGGCGCTACACCAATATAGCAAGTTTACTGGTTTAGGCATAATAGAGCAAATTTTAATCCCATTTAAGGCATCCAAAATACACAACATAATTACCAATTACATACAGTCCATTCAACGATCTTGAAACCCACACTTCATATGCCTTGTTATCATACCCATTCCCTTATATATAATCACTCTCTTGACTATGCCAATCCTTTAGAATCAACTAAGCCAAAACCATAATACTCAACCATATGTCACAATCACCAACATACATGAATCCCATCACTCTACCCAAAACATCACTATAATTCCCCTTAATCCAATGCCACATATCAACTACACATTTATATCACCACTAGTTCATGCACCTGTAAATAGAACCTCATTAACTACCATTCCATCTCTAGGAAAAGAAGAACCAGATTTATGATTAGTCCTTAGACCTGTTACTGCAACAAGACTCATGCCACCCCATACTGATATTAGCCATCCTGCACTAATTTTCCCCACTTATTTTCACCTTCCATTTTCAATTACTCCACTTTGCCAATCACTTTTATGACCTAAGATATACCAGTTACCAATAACTCCATTCACACCTATTTCCCCTATTTAATTTCGTTTGAACCCCCCAAAGAAACCGCTAAACTCGAGACCCAAAAAATCACCTCTAGGCTGTTGTCTCCAGGTATCGCCTAATGGCAAGCTACGAGCCGCCAGGCGGTGCATCACTTTCTGGAAAAATTCCAGATTGGTTCTACACCTGCGTGAACCCTAACTCTCAAGAATTTATTTTACTTGCCCAATCTCCCTTTTCCACCGTTCTTTAACACTGTCGACTCCACACAACATTGATTATTAGTCAATTACACATAAAATCACCACCAATTACAGTCCAAAACATGCTACCCAAAATTCCCCAAATTAATACAACCCTAACATCCATGAACTATCCAATTCAATCAGTCGTAGTAATTACAGTTTCACTCTCACAATTTGTATATCAACCCTGTATTCCATGTTACAAAGACTCCCATGAGTCCCTAAAATTCCCCAAAAATCAAAGAGCATAAAAAATATTGCACACTTGCGTACGTCACTTGGCGTCAGTTTTGCACCGCCAGGCGGTTAAAGGCAGAAACCCAGAAATTGGGTTTAATCAGCATGAGTTGCCTGACGGCTTTAAAGGCTCGCCAAGCAGTTTCTGGAAAATTTCCAGAAACGCAAAACAATCCAGAATTAAAATGCACAACAATCATTCTAGCTTCTCATACAATCCACATTTACGTAATCAAAATGTAAATACGAGGTGCAATTCTCCTAACCTGGATTCCTTGCTCGATTTGAAGAATTCTAGAGTTCTTGGTCCCAAATCCGCCCTAGCCCTTGCTTTCCACTCCAAAATTATGCTCAACTCTCAACTCACTCTTTTCTGGTGCACTCAAACCTTTTTCTCAAACCTCAAATGTATTCCTTCTATTTGCCCACTCAAAATTATTACCCATATGCACTTTTCAGACCCAAATTAAGTGAATTGATTAATAATAAATTTAATTGCCATTACTAGGTGGTTTTCCTGCCCTTCCATATGCTCCTTAAGACAACTAAGGTTTTCTAATCCCTCTCATTTATGAGAAAAAGAATTTTGACAAAAATGAGCCTATTTAGGGTCAACCAAAGTTCGAACACACAACCACACAATTTCAAAGCAAGTGCACAACCAAATCAACCAATTCATGTTTCGTGATAATTCCTACACATCTAGGATTTTATTATCACACACCATGATCACACAGATTCCCAAAAGAAATCAAACAATTAATTTAATACACAAATGACATTCACAAGACTCAAATCCAAGTCCTTTCAACATAACTAAGTACTCATAACCACTTGAGCTACCATTGCTCCTTGTCATAACTCTCCATATTAAAGGCCATAAATATTCAATTACCCGCATTTATATTAAATAATTATTTATTTAATTATTTAATTTTCTTGGGTCTTACATATTCTCTTGTCAATTCATTGTTAATTTTGAGGTTATGTGCAAGTAAAATATTGTTCTTCAATTTCTATAAACAAAATGTACTTCATTTATTCATTTTTAATTGTGAATTTTACTATTAGGATTGTTTTAGAACACTCGTTGATAATTCAATTATGTTAAGTAATTAATATTTCTTTTTAGTTTGTTTAATTCTAATAACTTTTTGCTTGCTTAATTTGAGAGGTAAAAGAATAAAACCACACACGTATAGGCTTGTAATAAAACCACACTTGGTCTCTTGTTAGACTTCCTATGGGGAAAAAGTTTTGGAAGCTATAAATGGGTTTACAATCAAGTATAACGTTGAGGGTAGTGTGGAACGTTACAAGGCTAGATTAGTGGTTAAGGGATTCACTCAAATAGAAGTGATGGATTATTTTTAGAACTTTTTTCCTGTGATCAAACTCACTATTGTTCAATTTCTAATCTCTTTAGCAATTGCTCATAATTGATTTATTCACTAATTAGATATTAATAGTTCTTTTTTTTTGTATAGATCTATTTGAGGAAGTATATGAATCCTCCACCATTTTTTGAGGTATCTCAACTATATCTTATTTGCAAGCTACAAAGATCTCTTTCCAACCTTAAACAAGCCAATATATAGTGGAACTAAAAATTAACTAAGTCTTATATTCCTCGTTATTTGATTCAGAGTTATACATATCACTACCTCATTATTAAAAAGTCTCAATCTCCTATTGCATATCTTCTAGTTTATGTTGACGATGTAATATTATGCTACCATAGCACACTTGCATACTCAATTTCACAACAAGGATCACAACCCTATCAGTTTTTTTTTTTTTGGGTCTTATTCAATAAAAATATTGTTTGGAGCTTCTCTTTGAACATGGAATAATAGATTGTAAAATTGTGAGCACTCCTATTAAAGCCTTTATTAAACGTTATGCTTTTAAAGGTCTTTCTTTAAACGATCATACTACTTTTTGAAAGCTTATTGGTCGCCTTCTCTACTTTACAAATACTAGAATGATATTCATTTTTCTATCCAACAACTAAGTGCATTTATTGAGTTTCCAAGGGTCATTCACTCATAAGTTTCCTTTTGTATTTAAAGATATATGAAGTTTTCCACAACACCATAATCTAAAATGATCAAGCGTTTCATTTCTGATTGAGCTTCTCTTGTCCTAATACACTAGACACTTTGTTACAAGTATTCTTTTGTATATTTTATGATGTGTAACTTTAATCTCTTGAAAATCTAAGAAACAACACATTGTTTTTGCATCCTATTATAATGTTAAGTAGAGAGTCTCGTGACTTCTATTATTTATGAGCTTCAATGACTGAAGTTTTGTGTGAAAATTTGTCTATTTCTACCTACATTCTTGCTCCTTTTTCTATTTTTTGTACTAGTCAATCCAATTTATAAAAAAAAAATTATTTTTCATTAATGGATAAAACATATCAAAATGGATTACCACCCAACAAATTAAAAATTCAACAAGACTTGATCATTTGTTTTTGGAGCATTCAACTTTCAACTAGTATATACTTTCACCAAAACTTTATATTTGTATAATTTTATAGAAGACATATCTAAGTTGTGTCTCCTCGATATATACCGCCAAACTTAAAAAATGGGAATTAAGAAGATGTAATTGAAATTAGGTTGTTAAAACTTTGTTATTAATAAATTTTCTATTCTTTGTAAATATGAATACATATTGTATACTGCTTTGCACAATAAAATTTGAACAAAGATTAAATCTTCTTTAAAGTTACAAGTTTTTTTTTTTTTTTTAATTTTTTTTTTTTTTTTAACTTAGATTTATCTCGTCACATTTATATCTACAATAGAAGTGGATTTCAAGTTTTTGTTCTATCATAATTTTTTCAAACTCACTAAACCAAAGTCTAATTTTGTCTAATAACTTTATATATATATATATTATATCGCATTCATTATATATATTATAGTTGAAGATAGAAGGAGAATTGACTAAAAAAAGTATAAAATAAACAAAATAACTGTGTGTGAGACCATGGGAGCACACAAATTTGAGAAGCAAACCACAGTTTTGTAAGTTGAATTGGAATGATGTAATGTAAACGATAAAATAAAATGTGGAATAGGACAGAGAACAATGCCTCCACCAGAAAACATAGGAAAGTCTAAGTTATTGTTCTGCAGAATATGCGTACAACATTATTTTTTTCTCAAGTTTGGACCAAATCAATTGACTTATTGTTTGAGTTATAATTATTTTATCATCCTCTCACCAAAATTTTCTATCATTTTCTTTAAATATAAACAATTGGAGCTGCTGTTGCTGTAGCAAGTGACATGGCCTTGAAGAATTCGAATCGTGTATCTATAATAATTAGATTAGTTGATAATGAGATTATTGTATATCCTTAGAGAAAAAAATTGCTCGTTATCTATAATAATTAATTATAAGATTGGTTTTTAGTTGTTTTTATAATTTTTTACTTTTACTCTTTTTTTTTATGTTTGCTAATCAACTTTTTAATTCCTGTAACTTACATGAAATTACTGTTGTCCTCATAACTTAAAGATTAAACATATATTTTTCGTGTAACAATAATAATTAATAAAAGTTAAATTATTTTTATAACTAAATTATAGTTTACTATTAATAGAAAGAGAGGAATTTATATTTAAAATTTTTGAATAGTTGAATATGAAAAAGTGTTATGTAGCATTTTGTGTGGGACCCATAAAATCAGGGAAGGGATAATGCAGCTGAAAACAGAAGACTGAGCTAAGAAGTTTGAATATGATATGACAGATGTCATGTGAGGGTCGGCACCACCAAACCTAATAAACACATACTTCATTCATCATCATGCAAATCCAAACAATATCCCACGTTTATTTCATGCCTCACTGTGCTTATCTAATAAATCTTACTTTAATCAATTGCTTACCAATCCTTCACAATCATATTTTTGGATTTGTCAGACAAATTCATCCGAGTTTCAAAAAGATAATTGGGTTGTCAGGGAAAAATCAAACCTACAGTCTTTCATCCTTTATCTCCACAGTTTTTATTTTCTATAATATCATTCTCATCCTCGATTTCTTTTCCCTACCAATAACAAAGTATTTAAGAAGATTATTTTTGGATGATTAGAGAAAATTATTTTTATCTTATATAATACTTGTTCTCTATTCACTTTATACCCATTTCCTCTTCAACTTTATATCTTTCAACTTACTACTTATTATATTCTTGGCATCATTATGTTATTCTGACATGACTTGAAATTCAAAAGTATCAATTTTTAAATATTTTATAAAATTGTGTCATAAATAAAAAAAATATATGTAATAACACTGCAACTGATTTTACATTTTATATATTCAAAATAAAATCTAATTTTACTTTTACCTACATTTACTTTTCTTATTTTACTTTGAATAATAGTTGCTATTGTTGTTGGTAGTTGAAATTAACTTGCTATTGATGTTATTTTTACTCAAAAACATTAAGACAATGTAGTTATGAGTCTTTGATCTTATATAGTGTTTAACTTTGTCAATTCTATCTAATGTGGGACTTTGACTCACACTCAACAATCTCCCTTCAAGGGTGAGTCTTTTTTTTTTTTTTTTTTTGGTTTTTTTCCCTTTAGGTATATGGTAACTCCTTTTTATTATGGTTATGCGGTCAGTCACTCCGAACCATCGACTCTGATACCATTGTTGGGTTATGTCTCATATGAGGGTTATAGTCATCGAGAGATTGTGGTTTTATATATATATGACATTGGTCTTACACATATAAGACATTTGACACCACTTTTACCCAAAAACCTTAAGACAATGTGGTTATGGGCCTTTGATTTTATATAGTGTTTAACTTTATCAATTCTATTCAATGTGAAACTTTGACTCACACTTGGACCATTTCCAACACTTGCTAGAGTCCAACGACAAAATGTTTGTCCATATAACTTGAAGAAGAAACTATGAACTTTTAGAAACATAATTAGTCACCCATTTATTTAATGTCTAACAAAACAATCAATATGTTTTTGTTGGACCCATGAGGGCTAACATGTACTTATGAACTAAAGGAGATATTGTCAATGGAGTTGAGTGCATAACTTTTTTGGTTTATTTGTTATCGACTTAGGTTCTTCACTTTATTTTCATACAAAATTCTTCTATTATTTTAATTTTCCATATTTACTTCACAAAGGATGCCCTCTGATTTTCCTTATCATACTCCTCTTTGTCCACATCTATGTTTCTCTACACAAAGCTTCTAATTCACTTACTTATAAAAGCCTAGTGACAATCTCTAGGGTCCTATGTAATTCTTTAAGCTTGGATCAGGCCTAGGTAGAACTGAGTCCATATAAGCCTAAGTCAAGTTAAGTCGGGGTGAGCTCACATTCATCTAAGTTAGAGCCGATCCACATTCAACTGAGTTGAGCTAGGTTCAGGTGGGTCCTAATTTAATCAAGACCAGGTTAGACCTAGGCAAGTAAAGTGTACCTTAGGTTAAGGAGAGTCAATCCTAACCTTAATCAAATCGAGTCAACTTGGCTCAAGTCGAGTTGAGTCAACCTGGGCTCAGATCGAGTTGAGTCAACCTGGGCTTAGGTCGAGCCAGTCAACTCAAGTCCAAGTCAAATTGAGTCGGGACTAGATTACGTTTATTCGAGTTGGATGCGATCCATGTCGAGTCAAGTTCGGCCGGATCGATTCTAAGTTGAGATGGACCTAGGTAGCATCGAGACAAATAAGATAAATTTTGACTAAGTTAAGTTGGGCCAAGACATTTTGTCATGGTCATGTTGAATTAAGTTGGATTGATGAGTTGAGTCTATCCAGACCCAGGTTGAGTCGAATCAACTCAGTCTAATTTGATTCAAACTATGAATTTGAAAATATGAAGAATTTTTAATTCTTACTTTTTTTAGGTGGAATTTGAAATTTTATAATTTTAAGTAACTTAGAAAACTCTAATAGAATTCTAAAATTTTAATTTTCTTCTAATTATCTCATCGAGAAACTTATTTTACTTCAAAATAATTTAAGTTCATTTTAAATAAATCGTTTCATCCAAACATCCTATTAACATGCAAGAAAAAAAAGGTAAAAGAGAGAGGATAATCATAAGGTCTTTCTCGCGAGCAAAGAAAATTTTCAAAGATACATCTTCTTTTGCAACCATATCTTCCATACTTATAACATCATAATGTTATTAAAAAGAAGAAGTTAAATCTATCTTTCATGTAAGAATAACACATGGACCCATTAGATAACATCTCCTCTATGCTACTCAACAAACTAAGGTCTAACATGGATTAAAGTAGTTTTTCTTATCTCTCTTTCATAAAAAAAGAAAAAATTGGAATCAACACAAAATATGTCGAAGTTAGCTAGATAGATAAGAAAACCTAATACGTTTCCATCAACATCATTTATCTTTGCTTCTTTCTTTTCATGACCCACAGTACCAGAAATGTAGTGAATATAATAATAATACTTACAGAGTTAGAAAAAAGGCCATGATGGTCATGTTAGAAAAAAGGTCATGATGGTCACGGTTGTGACTAGAGACGACTCAAGAGTTTGGAATACCTAAAGCAAATTTAAAAAATGATACTTTTTATTTAAAATTTATTTTTTGAGTTTTTTTATGCAAAAATTATTTATTAAATTGTTATAATTAATTTCATTTCACATTTTTTCTTCGATAGATATTATCCATTTAGTTTTTCTTGAGACATTGCTGACACTAACATTATTTTATAAATTCTATCGGTTATATATGGATTTGGAGAAGTATATAATTTTTTTTATATAATTAAGAATCTCAATTGGTTTATCATTTTTCAAACCTATAATTTTTCTTAAGATATTTAATTATGAAAATAAATCAAATCCATCATTATCTAACAAATTATCATGTTTTAAATATTTTTCAAGATTTAAGCATTTTTCTTTCAAAAATGCACAATCTAATGAGTTTTATTTTTAACACCACATAAATAACAAGAAATATCTTCATATATTTTTTAAATTGTTCAAATCTACTATGAAGTGTGGTAATTTCTTTATCTACAATATACAAAAAGTAATCAATTTTAAATGATTCTTGAAGAGCTTTTACAATTTCATTCTCAATGTTTTAATCAAATTGTTTCTTTTTGCGTCTAATACGTTTTTCACAAAAACTTAGGTTCTTCTCAATCGATAAGTCTTTTTTTCCCTAAACTTGAATTATATTTTTACATAAAACATAACTTGTAATTATGCTCCAATTAATCTATTATCCACAAAAAGACTAACCCCTAATCTAATTAACAATTTTGTAGAAAAATTTCAGTTCATCGTCAAAATATACACAAAAAACTATTAAAATTTGTAAATCGAAAAGTACAAAAAAACAAAACTAGGCAAAAGAAATGCATTTCTAATTTTAGTACAAATACAAAATAGAATAAAAGTACAACAATACAACCAACTAGAAAGAAAAAAAAAACATATTAACCATAAATAAGAATGAAAATTGGTACACACAAATAATATGAGATTGAAGAAATGTAGTCTGTCAAGACCCTAAAAAAGACTCTTAGAAAAGAAGAAAATAAGGAGAAGCAAGAGAAGTCACAAAGAGATGAAAATAGAATTATAAGTTAATGAAAATAACTAATCATTCTCTTCGTAAACAAGATTATAATTTATTAAATAAATGTTTTAACTCATTGATTATCATTTTTAATACCAATAAAAATTAACATACACTAATAATAATTTAATTAAAATTTATTTTGCAAACATAAACTTATAATTAATGTAATAGAACTATATTAGTAATAAAATATTCTTTTGAGGTCTTTTTATTTTAAACATAATTTTATAATTAATTTAATAGATGTATATTAGTACAAAAATATTTTTTTGAGACTTTTTTTTCTTAAAAATAATTCTGTAACTAATTAATTAATAGGAAAATATTAGTAGAAAAAACAACTTGTCATACCAATGTCATGGATATTCAAGATTATGTGAAACTAATATAAAAGAAAATATAATAATAACGAGCAATAGGTGTGTTCCAAAGGTGGTCCTTTTATTTCCTATTTGTGTCTCTCGTAAGGCAAATGAAAATGAATTGCATTTATTGTATAAATGTGGGTTTGGTTATTTTTTTTCTTTTTTGCCAATATATATTTCACTATAGATTGAAGATGAGCCAAAGATTGTTAAAGAATAAAAGTACAAAAAAGATGTTTTCAGCCTCTTGCAAACATGGTGGAATGATTTTAAGCTTCGTAATGTTCATATAATTGTATTCATATAATACACCATCCACTAGTCCATTTCTCATGACTCTTCCTTATTTATTGGTTTTCTACATATGCACCCGGATCCTCTTTTATTGGTCTTTTTTGAAACCTTTCTCTTTCCACCTTTATCCCTTCAATTATCTTAATCTTATCACAACTAATAGTGTCATGTCTTTAAGTGCTTGGTTAACTAGCTTTATTCTTATAAAAAATTCTAACTTTGTTGTTGCTCCAATAATTCATTCGTATTCAAAAATTTAAGTAAAACATCTTGATTTTAATTGTCTAGATCTATTGAAAGAGTTGTCAAATTTTCTCTATTTAATATATATATATATATATTTTATATTTGAGTATCAAATTTGAAAAATTTCTCATGAAAATTTCTTTTCACGAGTCAAATTATAGATTTAATTAGGAATTAAAATTGTGAACTAAGTAATAGCATTTTTACTCAATGAACTACAAAAATGTTTTATTTTTACATTTTCATTTAATTTAAGGTCACACACTCAATTTCATTGCTACATGTTCTATTTGTTGGCTCAAAGCAAATAAGGCCAATAAGAGGTTTAATTGGTTTTGTTAAACTGTATTTTAATTCTAAAATTTTGCAAAAAAGTACTTTTAAAATGTGCGACCTAAGTGCATTTTTTTTATGCTTTATAAATGAGTAGAATTTTTTATGGTTTTTTTAAATGAGTAGCAACATTTAAATAAAAAAAAATTGTTGACTGCAGAAATGACAAACAAAAATTAAACTTTTTTTTTCAGTCTTACAAAGTTACTCTTGTTAGGCCAAACAACACATCGACATTATCAGTTGTTTGATTATTTAATTTTGTGCTCCTAGAATGTCTTACACAATTGTTACATAGAAAAATCAAAGAAGGTTAAAAATGTGAGCAAGATTGTAAAATACAAATTTTTTATACCAGTTTAATCTTGTGAGTTACATCTAGTTATAATAAGCAACTTGAGCATAACTTTTCGCTATAGAAATATTCAAACTTTTACAACATACAATCTTGCAAAATCAATACACCCTACTTGAAATTTACAAGAACTGCTAACCCAAGCAACCCTTTGTTAAACTTCAGACTCAAGCCAGAACCAAATAACACATAATCAAAACAACAATGAAGATGAGAAACAACAACATTTGAATGCTTTCTCTGCTTTTCACACACTCACACTTACATCTTACATCAATGGAAATAGTGAAGATGAATTGCTTTCTCCATGAACATGAACACCTCCCTAAGGACTATGTGATCTCATAAGAGAGTAGAAATGATTTTTCAAAAGTGTTTCTTAAAACGACCTTCCACTTTCGTGGATTACAGGTCTTGATATAAAATGGATGTGTATACTAACATATTTAGTCGATTGATACTAATTGTCAATTGACTTATTTCACTTAATTAGTGAAAGTAATTGATTTTCAATAAATTTTAATCGACTAACGTGTCAATACATATCCTTTGTAGAGGAGTTAATTAATCTGTTCAAAATATCTTTTAAACAAGTTAACAAACTTAGACACATTATCATAATCCTAAACTAGTTTATGTTGAAATTCTTCATTGTTCTTCATCAAGTCTTCAAGAGCCACACTTTGGATGCATCAAATCATGACAACATCATTTCTTCCAAGTAACAATCCCTCTATGATTTGATGAAGACAATAATCCCACACACCTTTGAAGAAAAACAAACAAACACATAAATGACAAGAACAAATAGAATAATTATTCATGCATATGAACTAATAATCATGCAAGCTCCCTATATCAACAGAACACATTTAACAAAATACACATACTTTTCTCCCCTTTTGAATTCATTAAACAACGTATATGCAGAAACATAGAAATTTAGAAGGTACTAAGCTGACAAGAATGGAAATAAGAATGCTTATAATGCAATGCATGTCCTATTTAGCCAGCTTAGTCACTAGGAAAATCCTTGTGGTACAATTATGGTGCTCATCTTGAGCCACATTTAATTCATGGATTTGATCTAGTACAACACGTTTGAAGGAAGAGTAAGCATGACCGCTGTCCTCTAGTGGATTGTATGGAATAAGATCTATAATCATAGGACTAACTTGGTCTTAGTCAACAACATTACTCAGGCATGGTTCATCATCATTTGCACCGACAACAACACCCTCACTTATTCAGTCGCTATTTTCTTTGGTGAATCCCATCTTTTGTAAGGTGAGACAAGATATACGATTAGTTGTTTCCTTAGATTCTTGAAGTTCATCATCTAGTTCAAAACTAAAATGCTCTATGAATTTAAAGATTAAAACAACATAGGGAAACCTAAAGTCAGCCAGTCTTTTAGCTTTCATCATATGGTCTCTAATCACAAAGGTCCATTCCACTTGTAATTTGTTTTGGATATAGTACATATGAGCCAAATCCTTTTCATTGAAGCTTGAGTGATTGCTTCCTATAGGTGTGAGCTTTTAAGTGACTATGAATGCAAGTAATTGCTCTTTAATCTTAAGATTTCATACATGGAAGACTTTAATTTCTCTTGGCCGTAGAAGACATTGACGATAATACTAAACTTTATCGAAGTCATCAACAACTTGTGTATTGCCCTTGCTTACCTGAATGCCCTTTTGCTTGAGATCAACCACATGCTTATAAACATTTGATGTGATTTCCATTTCAACACCTTCGTGACTTGACTTGAGGATTTCACCAGAAAACTACAAATATTTGTAGAAGACTTTCACCAAGTCAGTATATATGTTTCATTACAACTCCAAGAAGGACTTCATGCATTGGTGTTTGAGTAGTTTTTACACATTGTTAAGATTTTCAACCTTGAGCCATGAGAACCTTAAAACTTTGGGAATGTTGATCTGCTTCCTAGTCCTCTCTAGCAGAAAAACTTTGATTTTTACTTCATTTCCAGCAAGCCACGATTCCAATCGACTAATTATGGAATTTTGTGATCTAGAAGGAGTAATGAATCAATCTTTCTCTTGTTCAAAGATGTAGCAACAACTGCGTCTTGGCGTAGTTTTTCAAATGGCTAAATTTCAAAAATAATTGATGCAGATGAACATGCACCAATGTATTTTTATAATGTAATGCATTAAATGCACAAAGTAATCAGCGTAATTAAAACAAATGTGACCATTTTGAATTAGAAAAGATGAAACATTACTTTTGGTCAAAGATGATTAGAAAAGAGTTAGTTTTAATAACACCACAATTGTACTTGGTCACATGCAACACCTTTTTGACTTTGTCAAAACAAAAATCAACTTTTGAAATAAAAGAATGAATGCAAAATACCATGTGTGATGATAAATATGACTCACTGATTTATTTAAACAATATTAGTTAAATCCAAGATACCCAAATAAGTTATTAGCCTATTAAATCTATCACGTGATAAGGGTTGGGTAAACAAATCAACCAATTATTTTTCTATTTCAACAAATTGAATTTTGTAGTTATTCTTATTTACATGACCCCTTATGAAATAATGTCTAATTTCTATTTGTTTAGTGCATGAATATTAAATGGAATTTTTTGTAAGATTGATAGCAATAGTATTATCATAGAAAATGGGTACCTTTACAAAATTTAAGCCACGATAAAGGAGTTGATGATTGAGCCATTAATTTATGCACAACAACTTCCAGTTGTTATGTATTCGGCCTTTAAAAGACAACACAAGCATGCTTTTTGTTGTTCATTGAGATAAGACTTGGTCCAAGCAAGTGGAATGTTCCCTTTGTTCTTATGCGATCCATTTTGCATGCAACAAAATCAGAATTAGAATACCCAGATAAACTTGTCAAAGACTTACCTAGATACCATAGTCCAACATTTATCGTCCCTTCAAGATACTTCAATATTTTCTACGTTAGAGTGGGATTCTTTGGGATTTGATTGACATCTAGCACACATACACACACTGAACATAATGTTAGGTATACTTGCTATCAATTATAGAAAAGATCCAATCAATCCTCTATTTTCGTAGCATAAACTAGTTTACCCTTTTCATCTGAGTCCATATAACAATTTGGTGTTATAGGACTAGCAACTTCTTTACACTTATCGATCTGAAACTTTTTCAGTAGGTCAAAACAATATTTTGACTAACTAAAAAATGTCCCATGATCAAGTTGTTTAACTCACCTATCATAGACATCTCAAATTTGCCTTGCATAGCGGAAACAAAATTTTCACACAGAGAGTTATTATTTTATCCAAATATAATATCATCAACATAAACTTGGACAAGAATCATGTCATTTTTAAGCTTTTTGATGAATTGAGTTTTATCTACAACACCCCTAACATATCCTTTTGATAAAAGGGAAGTTACTCAATCTTTCATACCACTATCATGGGACTTGTTTTAAACTATATAAAGCCTTTCTCAATTTGAAAACATGATAAGGATATATATATATATATATATATATATATATATATGATCTTAAAATCCAGGGGGGTGTGAGACAAATACTTCCTCATTTAAAAAATCATTTTAAAAGGCGCTTATAATAATAATCTCACAACCTTAAATCTAGCCACAAGAGCATATGTCTCATCAAAATCTATTATTTTTTCTTGATTATAGCCTTTTGCACAAGCCTAGCCTTGTTTCTAATGATATTTCCAGTTTCATCTGTTTTATTCCTAAAAGCCTATTTTGTCCCAATCGCATTCATGTAATTGCTTCTAGGAACAAATCACCACCTCATCATTTTGTGAAAATTAATTTAGTTCTTTTTGCATAGATAAAATCTAGTTGCTATATTTCAATGCATCAATTATATTTTAAGGTTTATTTTGTGATACAAATGCAACAATTTTCACTAATTGTTGAGTTTAAGTCTAATAGAGACTCCCTTATCTATTTTTTCGATGATGTTGTCTCTTGATAGCCCTTTTGGAGTCTTCCAATATTTAGATCAATTCTTGTGAATCACAGTTTCTAGTTTAGGAACTTTTTCATTGATCTTTTCTACCTCGGGCTCAATCTTGCTTTCCTGAAATACTTTTTCGTCATCTGTATCATGAACCTTTATGTTATAGCAAAGATGGTCAGTTTCATCAAATACAACATGCATAAATTCTTCAATAGTCATAAGTATTTTATTATACACTTTATATGCATGACTATTTGAAGCATATCGAAGGAAGACACCTTCATCAGCTTTGGTTCTTTAAACAATTCATTTGGAATTTTCTTCAAAATAGGTCTAATTAACACAGTTTAAAACATAATAGGTTGTGTTGATAACATCTATCCAAAAGTAGTTAGAAAAAGTAGTCTCATTCAATATGGTTCTAGTTAATTCCTCTAAAGATATGCCTTTTCTTTCAACTACCCCATTTTGTTGAGGAGTTTCAGGAGCAGAAAAATTATGTTTTATCACTACAAAAAAAATTGATTTTTTCTATGGACAAAATTTGTATGTAATGAACAAAATCCGTATGTAATTAGATATTATCTATGAATTACATACGAAAACAAATTCGTATGTAAACCGGGCGTCGAAAAACTTACATACGAAAAATATTTCGTATGTAAGTTTACATACGAAATTTTTCGTAAGTAATAAAATCTGTATGTAATTTACATACAGATTATTTCGTATGTAATTCTCGGTGAATTACATACGGAAAATTCCGTATGTAACTTACGTACGAAAAAATATGTATGTAATTGATCAAGATACATGTGTAAATTACATACGGAATAATCCGTATGTAAATTATATACAAACAAAATCCATATATAATGTGGAATGTATTACATACGAAATGATCCGTATATAATAATGGTGCAATTTTATACAACTTATTCCGTATGTAAATCTGTATGTAATAATATACTTTTTAAATTAAAAACTATATTTTTTCATTTTCAATTTTTTTTAACATTTCCTGTCAATTGCAATGAAATTTCACCATCAAGCAATATTTACTTAATCCAAATCCAAGTTAATTATAAACAATATAAAATCCAAATCAACGTAACATAATCAAAATCGAAGTTATAAACAAAATAAGTGTCAACAATTCAGTGCTAATATAGTTCTAATAAAAGTGCTAACATAACATAATCTAATGTAGTCCCCAAAAAGTGTTCACAGATATAATGGTAATCAAACTCTAACAAAACATAACCTAAAAGTGCTAACATAATGAAGAAGTACAAACATTTTAAAGGCCTATTATTCAGAGTAGTCATGTCGTTCTTGTTGATTGTTTAGTTGTGGTTGCTCCTGGTCTTGTTGAGGTTGGCTTTGCTGTGGTTGGTGTTATTGCTCTTGCTGCTGTTGTTGTTGTAATGTAGTTTGTGCATCTGGTGAAAGGAAAGGGAGGACAACACTAATAAAGGATTGAAATTGTTGTTGTTGTTGTTGTAATTGTTGGCTTAACCTCTCATTGTTCTCCGTATAATTCAAAACTTCTTGTTTTAGCTGGACAATCTCTTCTGAAGAGTGATTTGAACTTCCATGATATGTGAGTTTGTCCACATGTTTGGTACGAGTAACCGCTCCAACAAGAATAAGGCCTGGCAGATGCTTGAATATATGGATTAAATCCATCAGAGCATAGACCAAGTCGTACATTACGCGGTTCAACGACAAAATTTGCATGTACTCGATCAAAATGTTTCCAGGCTTGACCATCACATGGATGACGTAAGACATTTGAATCCTTTCTATTATCATAGTGCCATGTCATTTGATCTACTGTCTCCATGGATGCAAATAATCTCTTTAACCTCGAAATTATAGGCAAATAGAACATTGACTTAATTGGGATTGGTTTGTTTCTATGTTTTCCAGCTTTTGGGGCATGATACCTCAGTTTGTTACAATATTTGCATTGAATTAGACCTCCTTCATTTTTCCCATATTCATTGTCATAGAAAAAGCATACAACCCTTCACACAACAATCAATCCTTTTAGCTTTTAATCCCAACTTTGACACTAACTTCTTAGCATCATAATAACTTTTTGGAAAATTCTCATTCATGGGTGTTACATCTAAAAGCATTTTTGTAATAAAATCCAAACATTGATTAGGGACATTCCAATTAGACTTGCAAGCTAATAATTTCACACATATTGATAATTTTAATTCAGATGCCCCTTCAAATAATGGCTTATTAGCCTCTAACAACAAATTATAAAATAGTTGAGCTTCTTCATTTGGAGGCTCTTCCTCATTATTCAACTTTGATGATTGAAATGTTGTTTGTTGCCTAAGAGCATCATACACCATGTCATTCATTGCCATAAAATGTTCACCTTTGACCACATCTATACCACTATTTGAAGCACCCACACGATTGTCATTAGCATTTGGGACTTGTTCTCCATGATCAATCCAAGCAAAGTAGTTAGAATAAACCCATTTTTGTAAAGGTGAAGCTTAACTGTTTCAATTGGAAAAATACGCGTAGAATGACATTTATTGCATGGACATCTAGTCTTCCTTTCATTCATGTAAGACTCTTGTTGACAAGCTTTGATGACAAACTCCTCAACCCAAAAACTTTCTTTCAAACCTCTTCTACCAATATAACATCTATCATACATCCAATCCCGATTGGTATGAAACCCATTCCATATTCTGTGTATTTAAACCATAAAGCTTAAATTACACATTAGTTATGCACACAAGTAACATAAATTTAATGATATTGTACATAAAAGTTGGTACTAAAATATCATCTTATTTAAAGTTCATATAAGTCAAACAAGATATATAAATTTGAGTCATTGTACTCATATTATGAATTTTAATGCTAAAGATTATTTGACATAAACAAGAAAATACTTAAACATTGTAAATTAAATCAAACTCTTGAGAAGTTAACATACCGTGGGAAGAAAAGATGAATTATGGTGAACTGTTGTGATTTGAAGGCAAAAAGAATTTAGATTGAGAACATGCCTTGATTGTTTCGTATATGAGTGTTCCACCTCCCACCAAATCTACTGTAATGACAAATTTACAAAATGCAATTAAAAGTCAAATTAGTCCACTTCAAAAAGTGTGCAAAAGAATGAATTAAAACTATTCATAATTGTGTATTTTAAACTACTCTTTTGGTTAAGTTCAAGTACCTATATAGGAGCAAAAATTGTCGGTGCTAGTTGATCCAGTGCTGGTGGAGGAAAAGATAAGAGGTGCAATTTAACTCAAAGTCAACCTTGAGGAAATGGATGAACCAACCTGAATTCTTAGCTATTGTGCAAGTCCCTAATGTTTGTTTGACTGTTTAATCCCTTTGTATGATTAAAACCCATAATAATAATACAAAATTTAAATATAGAGCACAAAAAGATCCAACACAGCCACCAAATCAAAGTCATGAAAAATCATTTCAAATGCAAGCTATAAGTTCTTCGACCTCTTAAAGGTATGCAAAGCAAATTCTCTTGCCTCTCAACATACCACACTAGTGACTTTCGGTTATATGAATCAATAAAGCATGCACAAATATGCCTCTTTCCATGGTTTTCCATTGCCCACAGGAGGTTATGGTTACCCTTTCCAATAGCTTTTATGAACCCAACACTTCCTTCTTTTGCTGCATCTAACATGGCGTCATACATAGAAGCTTCCTGGATCTGTGAACTATCAAACTTTCCACTAAAGTGGCTATCATCTTATATTCTTTTCTTAGAAAAAGAAAAGTGAATAATGTTGTGTTGTAGAATATTGTATTTATATACGCTAATGCTTAATTATCCTTAACATTTTGTTATCATTAATACGCTAAAACTACATCACTATATGTGTATATTACACTATAATTTTTCCTATTGTAATCTAAAAAATATGTTTTTATTTTAACTGGCATTTTTTTAATTGTAATCCGCATACTAGTTCTTAATAGTTCTCATGGTAAAAAGTTTTTCATTTATACATTCATACATGTTCGAAATGTTTTATATATATATATATATATATATATATATATATATATATATATATATATATAATATATTTTATATATATATATATATATATATATATATATATATATATATATATATATATATATATATATATATATATATTTGCCATCTTTGCCAACTCCCGCGGTAGAGTTCATCAAACATTAAGATGTTAAATTACATCAAAGTTATGAAGACCTTTCTTATGCCAAATCATGGAACAAAAACAGTTGTAAACGCAAAGTTTGGTTGCACGCATTTTTTACACAATAAAATAGAATCCTCACCCTGAACATTTAATTGGAAACAACTTTATACACTTCCCCTGCACATTGTCATGTTTACTAACACCATCTTCATTCAAATTGATACGCTTGTCCATGACAACACTAGATATGCTTGTCCATGACAACACTTGTTTAATTAAAATATAAAAGAATTGAATAATAATAATAACATATGATTTTTTTACATTTACGATAACTATTTAGGATGAAGAATCATTTCACTAATTAAAGTGACTCTGAAAAATGATTTAAATGATAGATTCAAGGTTATAATGCATTAAAGATATTCATGATACTGCTTAATAAATTTATAATTCTTAAAATTCCAAAAGTTAGAATAAGTGTCACTTGTAGTAATCTGAGAAGAAGTGAATGGATTGTAATGTTCATTTTGACTCACTCTATAATCTTCATTTTATTCATAAATTGTGCTTCCATTAATCAAAATCAAAGGTCCCTAAGTTGGTCTTGCATACCAAACCTCAAATAAATTAACAAAGAAATTTAGAATTTTAAGAGATGAAATCTGAATCCACTAAGACTATTTTGCATTATTTCATTACACTGTAGCGCGACAAGTAGCAAGCCATTAGGAATCATTTTAGTGTTAAACTATGTGTTGGCATTAAAGGTGAATTCAGGATTTTCACTGTTTTTTCTTTTAGCAGCATTTTATCATTTTATCTACAAGTCTATGTCTCCTACAAACCCCTTTTTTTCTTCCTCACATCACAACACAACTTTCCATTCTACACTTTCCTCACCAACACTTCAATCCCTTCGCCAGACCTCCAAATTCCTATATGTTAATGTATATATATACAACTCTTGTTCGCAAAAATATTATATATGCCACAAGAATCAAGGAATGATAAAATTTAAAATAAATTTGGAACCAGTTATATAAAAATTCATTATATAAAAGACTTTTCTCTTCCTGAAAAATTATGTAGAACTAGTTATATAAAAATTCGTTATATACAACATTAACAGTAGCTCCATTGGCTAAGTGTTGCTCTTGCAGCATATTACGAAGCCAAATGCATCTTTTTTTTCATCTATCATTTTCTTGATTTCTAGGTTTTGCATATCAATATATTTAAACCAAAACATGCATTTTAGAGTCCAGCATTCAACTTCAAAAAAATACTTGTACCAGCCCAATGTACCTTTTGTTTATCTGCAACTCTGGATCGAGGAGTTCAACGGAGTTCAAATCTTATCATAATTGCCCTTCCACTTTGCCTTGGTCTGGTGGATGTCAATTTTGATTTTTTCCCTGAACCACAAAATGGTATCTAGCATTAGAAGTGGAGAACAAGAATTCATATGGAAAGTGAAAATCCAAAATGGATTTTACATTAGAGGAACCACATACGATACCTTTAAGAATCGAACCCTTTGGATAACAAACTCATTCGTGGATTGACCTTGTTTCTGCAAGAGATGCGCTCATTAGAGGAATTTATTGTGTCCAACAATCAAATAGGTAGAGATATCAGCGCCCTAGGTTTGGAAATTGGGGATTTCCAGAACTACTGATACAACTTACGAATAACAATTTCTGATTGATACAAATAAAGAACAACAACATTGTTCGACATAAACAAATTTTTGGAACTGAAATTGGGTTCGATTCACGTACCTCTACATAATGAAAAAAGAAAAAAACGAACCATTACCAAGATTCATCTCCTTCAATTGAAGTTCAATGACTGTGAGAGCGTGGAAGGAATTATTGTAGAGTGGCACGAGAAAAAAGGTTTCAATGTTAAAAGAAAAATATTTTCCAAATTTAATTTTTTAATATTTTATTATTTAAAATCCGTATATAAAATTTATATGTAATGTATGTGTTACATATTCATATATTCTTACATACAAAATTTATCCTTCACAAAATACTCCTTCATTACATACCAAAACTATCCATATGTAATTTTATTTTACATACGAATACTAATTCATAGATAATATCCGTATGTAAAGTCTAATTTACATACGTATCTAAATTTGTATGTAACTATCCGTATGTAATTATGACTTTTTTTGTAGTGTATACCATGTTTATTACAAAATTTTCAAACTTCTCATTTTGGAAAGCTTCTCCATGATCACTTCCTAAGAACAAATTTTATAGTCTTTTTCATTTTGCAAAACATTGGCAAGTCTTTTGAAAGCAAGAAAGTGCCACAAAGACTCATGGTTTGTGATGGACTAAACAAATTCATGTGTAGCAATTCATAAGGTCTAGTAGTAGAAACACAATTCTTCGGTTTAAAGGAATTTTTTTCGCTTTCCCTTTTGGCATGCTACACAAATTTTGTCCTTCACAAAATTGTGTTTTGGCAACCATTCAACCAACTCCCTTCTATTTAATCGATTCAAATGATCCATTGATAAACCTCTAGTCGCATAAAGATTTAGTCAAACTTGATTTCCTCACTACCTAATATAATATACTAAGAAAACTAAGGTTCACATATGATGTTTGATGAAATGCCTAAGCTACTAATGCATGGTAGCCAATCAATATTGTGAAATTATGAACAGACTGATCAAAATGTGATTTCTAATGCATGAATTACAAAATGTAATGGCTGGAAAGGGAATTGGATGATGATATGCAGAGAATGTAATAATGAATGAATGTTCATGGATGTGTTCGTGAGCAAGAAACAAGAATCATGTGAAATGATTAAGTAGAGTAAATCCCAAATTATGAACTTTATCCAAGGAACTTAACGAACAAATACGCAAATGGAAAATTGAACACAACGAATCACGAATTGGATGTGGAAATGAATCGAAAACATCACATATAGCATCAACATGGAGTTTTGAACAAGAAACAAGCATGAGAAACACTAGAAAATGACTTTTGAAATGGAAATGGGATGAAATAATGTGTGTAAGTGTGTTCTGCAGAACTAAGAACATGAATCAATTTGTTTGATTGAACATGCAATTACACTCAAAAGACATTTGAGAGAAGTCAGATGACTTTGCATATGCTTGAATTCATCATTTTCACTGATTGAATCCAAGATTATAGCAAATCATGCATCTCAACCATTCAAAATTCAATCATAAACTCAATTTTGGTAGAAAAAAAAAGCTTTGGAAAAAGGAAGGAACGATAGCACAGTAATGAAAAACACAAATTCATTCAGAAGTAACTATGAAAATATGTCTACAATTGGTGGAATAGTCTGAAACTCACAAACAAACGTGAACTAGGAATGATCTTGATCAAATGTTGACTATGTAGTCATTGAGAAAGTGGTTTTCTATGGTAGTATGGATGAGTGGTTCTAGCGTGAATGTGATGACATGAATGACGTTGGGTGATGTATTCGAATGAGTGAATGGTGCCTAATATCTATCATTTTCTAGTCCCTAAGACTGTCTATTACAAGTGATGAGGCCGTAGATGCCGTGAATAGGTGGGAACTTGCTCCAATTGACGGTGAATCATCGGAACGACCTCCTGACGTTGACTCCTTCTGTGGAATCAACTAAGAATGCAGCGAAAACTTACAATCAGAACAAATCACTCTCGTTCTCTCACGGATCCTCACAACACTCACGATTTTGGAACCCTAGGAGGAGAAACCTCTACTAGGAAGGTGAACTCTGAAAAAGGGTAAAAACCACACTCTATTTTCAAAGCTAATTACAATGAGTTGGCCTGCACCTTTTATAGATCAAAGGCAGCCGAGAAGATTAAACAAAAGAAAAGAAGGAAACCCTAACCTAAGGTGTGATACACGTGAAGGGAGATGTCGATAATAGAACCCTGAACGCGTGAAAGGTTGTGGCACACGTGAGAGAGTGGGCTGCGTAGGTGATGTTGATCTGCCGAAGGAAACCCTAGCCCCCAATGGAGACACTCCTTCACGTGAGACAAGCTGGAACAAACCCTAACAGAGGGTTGACTTTTGGAAATGAGTAAGCAGCTCGTGCTGCGCGTCAAAGGAAATGAAGTGGGTTGGATGCGGACTTTGGTTGATCTGCAGAAAAAAAAAAACAAGTGATGAGGCTTGGAGCAATTGGGCTGGCAGGTTTCAAAGTGTGAGCACGTGCTTTGTTGTAGATTGGATATAAGCCCAATCTCTTTAAACGCTGAATCATGCAGCTGAAACGCATGTTCAAATGGTGGTGCGCTGGTCAACATTGTGCCGCATGTGGCTTCCAAAATTGATGCAGGCCCAACTAGGTTGTTCAGCATGAAAACATTGAATGGTGTTGCATTTGGTGTATAGAAGAATTGGGCCACATGCCCAATGCCAAATACTTTAATAATTGGTTTGGAAAATGGGCTGCAATTAACAAAACAAGCCCAATTAGAGTAACATTTATTTAATTAAAAACAAAAGAAAATAAAAGAAATGGGCCTAGGCGTTGGTCCAATGCTATAAGCCTTGTTGGGGTCACATCATCTCGTCCCTCTTGAAGAGGATCTGTCCTGAGATCAAGAGGGTTGTGAAAGGCTCACAACAACCAAATGAAGATTCCACCAGGATCAAAAACAAATATGCAATAATCATTAAACAAAATGGTAATGAAATCATAAAGACCATGCAGAAGATATGGAAATAATATGTGTGAAGATGGGCTTTTAAAGTTGTGAAAATGTGATATCCAGCCCAGTTCACAGAAAGAGTGTCACTTTGACTTAGATGATTTTTAAAAAGAATTTTAAAGTCAAAGTGTGTTTTGGCACAAGTTGTTGAGGAGTATGAAATATGTGAATGAGATGGAGAACAAAAAATTTGATAAGGAAACAAAAGAAAAGAGTTAATGAAAAAGTGAGAAGAGTTTAAAGATGGGAAAACTCCCTTTGAAAATTGGGACTTCATGGAAGGAATTGGTAAAAGATGGTACACCAAATCCCTAACAATGAGTTCCCTTTTTTCTTTTGAAATGGGCTCTAACTCTACCACTTTGGATTGTCTTTCAAGCTCACTCTTTTGTTTTATTTTCTCTCTTGCTTCAAATTCTTTTCTCTCATTCTCTTCTTTGGCTTTTCTAATACTCTCCTCTTTTGCCTCTCTTTCTTCTTCTCTTTTATCTCTTTTTCCTCTTGTTCTCTTTTAGCACAAAGTTTCTCAAGCTCTTCTTTTTCTCTTTTCTTTTCATACTCTCGAAGCTTTTTAAGTTTTGCTTGCTCTCTCGTATGCTTTTCTCATTGTGCTTAAAATCTTTTTCTAGTCTAGAAAACTTAGCAAGATTTTGGATGAATGCATCACCTATGTCAATGAAGTTTTCTATCCTAGCTTTTTGCTCTCTATTGATCCTAAATAAAGGGGGAATGAAATGTTTCCACATGCATGCTTTCAATTCGTAAAATGTATTAATGCATGATTCTATCCCTTTTTTCACTCTATACTGCCTCTCTTGCCACCACTCGCATGCACGCCCTATAAACCTAGAAGTAATATGCCTAAGAATGTCAATTTGACTATATTTACTAAACAATGAATGTTATGATGCAACTCATTACTATTATGCCTACCTAAATGCACACTACTCTGCCTACTTACATGCACACTACTATGCCTTGTTGAAATTAGGCTGCCACGTGCAGGCCCAATTGATGTTGAAGCTGCCGAAGAAAAATGTTGGCTGCACGTTACTGGATACAAAGGAATCCACACCGAAGATGTTAGTGGGCTGCTAGCAAATGCAGTGAGTCTCAGCCTAATAAGACGTGATGATGTTAAATGATGCGCTGGATCAGAAAGTTGAAAATGATGCACGGGTGCTTGCAGTAAAGTTGCCTCTTGGCTTGTTTGGGATGTAGGCTGCATTTAACAAAAAATACCCAATTTAGACAAACATTTATTTAATAAAAGAAATAAAGAAAATAAAAGAAAATTAAAAGAAATGGGCCTAGCCAATGGCCCAAGCTATGAGCCTTGTTGGGGTCACATCAACAAGTTCCATTAACCGTAAACAACTCCATCCTACACTAATTAACTAACTAATCTTGACCAGCCACCTAGGTAGCACGTTGCCATCTAAATTTACAACTGGAGCAGGTCAACATCCGTGAGTGTTTGTGTCCTTGAAGCTCCTTAACCTTCTATAACAAGTGATTCAACTAGCTCTATGACAACTCATCATTTGCCTCTAATTCGACTCCTTCACATATATCTTCCAAAGAGAGATTTGGCCCATCACAACACTTCATATAAACAACCTTCTTCTATTAGAATCACTTCTAACAGCTCAACACTCACCCCTTCCTGTATTCACAACTAAAGGAACAAGTTAGATTTCATAATCCAAAACTATGCTACAAACTAAGCTACATTAATGACCTACACAAGATAAAATTAGATTTACAATTTCCATGCAGTTTTTGATCATGTTTCAGCCCTTTCAAGGTTAGCAAAAATGTGAATGATTGCTCTTAAGATTTTTCCCACAAGTGTTAATTGGATTTGAAAGTGAAAAGTCAACTTTGAGTCAACTCTAGTCAATTCTTCAGCAAAAAGTCAACTCTAAGCATTTTCTTGCATTTTTGGTTGATTTAGATTTTCCCATGACTTTCTCTGATCACTTGAATGCTATTCTTGATCCTTTTATCTGCATTAAACTCAAAAATCTCGAAATGGATGTTAGTCACACTAAAATTTTCGTAATGACTTTGAAACTAGACTACAAACTCTACTCCTAAGCCTATGTATCTAAAATAAGAAGCTATGAACCTATTTATGAATATATCATATCTACTGAACTATACCATACTAATAGTACTTCTAAGGATTACAATAAAAATGTACTAAAATACCCCACTAATTTATTTATGTAAAACTAGACTAAAAACTTAACTAAACTAATTCTAAGCTAATAACTCCTAATTTACAACATAAACCTACCCAAAATAGTACAATTACCTAAGAAATACTCTATAGTTTAGGGGCTTATCACATCCCCACACTTAAACTATTGCACTTTTAGGCAAGATAAAGGAAAAAACAACTAGAATTTCTAAAAACATAAAACTCAAACCAACAAATATGCACCTATTAACTCTCTAAATATCCAAACTCTAACCTGCACATGCTATGAAAACAATCCAATTTAAGTTGTAGAACATTCAGTCATCAAAATCGACTGCAAACAAAGATTTCAAGTAGTGAATCATTCAAGATTTAATCGCAATCATAGCTTCAATCTCAGGGTGGTGTTTCCACTTTACATTCAAGTGTATGGGATCATATTTGCTCTCGCAATCCAATCACATGAATTCAAAATGAAGATCAATAAGAGTTATTTAATGGCTTGTAATGAGGTTGGGCTAAAAGTGTGGTATATGAAAGCGAAGCAAGGCTTAAATCCATAAATGTGAAGGGAATAAGGGTGGAAAGTGTTGAGTTCAAGTGTAGAACTGATTGGATATGCAAATGGTGTTCCAACAGCGTTCTCGCTTAACTTCTTTGCTTTTGTTTTCATTTTTGTTTTCATCTTTTCTTTTTTGTTTTTCAATTTTTTATAGCTTTTCACATGATTTTTCTATTATTCTCAATTGTTCCAGCCAATTTTTTCATATTTCTAGGCCTTCAAAGATCACACTTTCCAACAATTGAACTCAACATTATCCTATAATTCAGCCCAAATCACTTCACATCCCCAAGTAAGGTGTAAACTTGGTTTTTTCAGAGAAAGGGATATTGTCAAGGTAATAATTGTAAGGAAAGGTCATTGCTGACTCAAAATTTGGGTGCAAAGGTGATTTTTCAAGGCAAATCTTATTTGGCAATTGTCTGCATAAAAAATGTCCTATATCACATCAACAAATCACATTCGATGATCAATTATGCAAAGAAACAAAGTAAAGCCTAGAATGCCAGTTTCATGAATAAATGCACACAAGAAAATGAATTTATGCTCAATGCTCTCGATGGTCAAATATGTCAAAACTGCTCATGCCACTAATATTTCATGCAAAAACCAGTTGAATCATTGGATTGAAGTAAAAGAAATTATTGAAATGCTAATTCACGCAAACTAAACCTTTTACTAAAACATACAAATCAAAAGCTAGGCTAGAAAGAGAGAAAAAAAATGCAAATATGTGAAAACTGGTAAAAACAAAATTAAAGACCTACTCAACAAGTATAACCATCTAAAGAAACCTAAGAAACAACTCTAAACTAGAATTCTACCTAGAACTACAAATTTCACTACCTAAAACTTTTAAAAAGACCCTAAAACTAGGCCAAACCTAAGGTTATGCTAAAGCACTACTGAAACTATAAAGGACCTCCTAAACAAGGTTAAAATGACTAAAGAAACCTTAAAACTAACTTAGAAACTCTATCCTAAAAAGACTTCTAAAAATCACTCCCTGAAACTAAGACTAATCTACCAAACTAACCCAAATGCATATGCATGTATTAACCTAGCCTATAGGATTGTAATCCAACTATCCTAACATGTTTCTAATGACAAAATATGACAAAGAAACAACTCAAACTATTGAAACTAGCTACAACTCAAAATCTAGCTACCTAGGACCTAAAAAAATTTTATACAGAACACACAATTTATACAAAACATAAAAAAAATTGACAGTAAAAGCAATAAAACAAAACTTAAAACAGAACCAGGGAGTGTGGTAGCTGCTACAACTAGTCTTCAATGTATGGATCTTGCAAATTGTTCCCTGCCTTTGTCATCCATCTTTACTTCTTGGAAAATATTCGGTTGATGGCCATTTACCTTAAAAGCATGGTAAATGTTAGGTCATTTAATTTCCATAGCTTCATGAGGAAAAGTGTTAACCACCACGTAGGGCCCTTCCCATTTTGATCGCAACTTCCCAACTATCAAATTCATCTTGGAGTTATACAAGAGGACTTTCTTCCCTACTTGGAAATCCTTTCATGATATCCTCTATTCATGAAACCTCTTAGTCTTCTCTTTATAAATTCTAAACTTATCATAAGCTACAAGTCTTATTTCCTCCAACTCCTATAACCGCAGTTTCCTAATATTTCCACTTTCTTCCAAATTTAAATTGCAACATTTAACTACCCACAAAGCTCTATATGCAATTTCTACAGGGAGATGACATGGATTCCCAAAAACTATTCTAAATGGTGACATCCCCAAGGAGTTCTGTAAGCAGTTCTCTAAGGCCATAATGTGTCATCTAGCCACTGGCTCCACTTTTTCCGATGAGGTTGCACCAACTTGATCAAGAGTTTTTTTACCTCTCTATTGAAGATTTTCGCTTGACCATTTGTTTGAGAATGATAAGGTGTAAAGACATTATGTGCAACCTTATATTTCTAAAGCAAGCCAGTAATGATCCTATTGCAAAAATGACTCCCAAATCTGCACAAAATATTAGTTTTCAAAAAATTTGCTACAGTTTTTGCATCATTCAACTTGGTTGCCTTTGCCTCTACCCATCTAAATACATAATCAGATGCAATCAAAATGTAACAGTATCCAGTAGAATTCGAAAGTGGACCCATGAAGTCTATTCCCCACACACCAAAAACCTCATAGAAGATCAAATTTTTCCTTGGCATCTCATTCCTTTTCGTGATATTTCCTCCAACTTTTTGACAAGCTTCTCACTGGTGCACAAAAGCTTATGCATCCTTGAAAATTGTTACCCAGAAGAAGCCACTATCCTAAATTTTTCGAGCAATTCTCTTTGCATCACGATGTCCTCCTACTGCAAAGTCATGGTAGAACTTCAATATACTCATTATCTCATCATTAGGCACACGTCTTATCATCAATTAATCACTAAAACTCCTCGACGAGAATGGATCATCCCAGATATAATATTTCACATTTGATTTTAGCTTTTTAGTTTGATTTGTACTCGAGTGCTTGGGTAACACTGATGTAGCCAAGTAATTCACCAAATTTACGTACCAAGGAGTTTCTCCGACAAGAGAAACACTAATAGTAGCCTGCATATCCCAAAAGAAACCTAAATTCTCTAATTGATGTGGGAAAAGGTAATATAGCTATGATATCCACTTTATCCTTATCCATCTGAATTCCTTCCTTAGATATTACATATCCCATAACAATCCCTTTATTCACTATAAAGTGGCACTTATCATAGTTCAAAACTAAATTCATTTCAACACACCTCATCAACACGTTTTCCTGGTTATTCAAGCATTCATCAAAGAATGATCCAAAGATAGTGAAGTCGTGCATGAATATCTCCATGCAACTTTCCATCAAAGACGATGAAGTTAGCCATCATTGTTTTTGCATGTAAGGGAAGTTGATTTGGACCATTCCAAGATAGCTACAATAAGACAAGGTTAACACATGAAAAACACCATATTCAAGACAACCTAAGCTCTAGATACCAAATGATGAAGGATTAAGTTGGTTCCTTTTAAAATTATGAATATAGTAAGGGTTAATTAAGAAAGTCTAGTGAAGATTCCCATTGGACATTAAGATAGCAAATTATCGATATGAGAAGGCGCATATGAAAACACTCTAGAGAAGAAGAGAAATAAATTGATTCAAGAAATAAAACATGATGATGAATTAAACATAAAAGCCGAATTGAAAGAAAGAAGAAACAAAAGATGAAAGTTTGTGAGTGAAGCGCGCCACTTCAAGGAAAGGCAAAAGCCATGGATCCTTGGAGATGTGCGGACGTGTGCCGCCACTTGAGTCTAGCTCGAGATAAGGCTTAAAAGTTTCACTCCCAAAGGAAGATACTCTCACAAAGGTTTAACACAGGGTGTATATTAAATTCCAAAATGATCAACCCTTTTACATTTAGTAGAGTACCCTTTATATAGAAAGGTTTAAAGGTCTCTTAGCAATAAACATAAGTTTAGAAAACCCTACAAGTAGGTTAAAATGGAGCAACAAATGGTCTCCTAAAGAGGATTTTCGTCCAAGACACGTGGTCCTCTATTCTAGATGCTTCTAGAACCTCTCAATGTGGATTCTTGACCAAGTCATGTGGTTTCCCTTATTCTAGAAGTTTCTAGAAGGTTTTATTTTCTCTCTCTCTCTTTCACATGGCCTCCACATCATCTCTACTCCGCCACTAAGGTTGCGCCACTTCATCCACCTTAACTAAACCTACAAAACACATAAACAAGGATTAACATGTTGACTTAAGTCAAATAAACTCTCGTCAATAAGTCAAACCTAGTGAAAGGTCAACAAGTCAACTAAGGTTGAGTTAACTAAGTCAACTTAGGGAAATTCAAACATAATGAAAAGAAAACAATGAAAGGGATTAAGGAACTTCCTTTCTCCTAAGCATGTGTTATAGACCATCATCCTTAGTAGGGGTCAAACCTTCATCAGTATATCATACCAGCCTTTAACAATTTTTTCAACTCATCTTTTACCATATCTAAAATTGTGGGTTCAAACGTCTTTGTCGTTGCCTTATTGGGCTACTATCATATTCAAGCAGAATTTTATGCATACAAATGGCAAGGTTTATCCCAAGAATATAAAACAGAGACCAACCAATCGCCCTCATATATCTATTCAACACTTCTAGAAGTCTCTCTTCATGATGTGGTTGTAATGCTACTAATATAATGACTAGAAACTTCCCTTCTTATTCCAAGTACACATTTTTTAAATGAGAAGGCAATAGTTTTAACTCCGATCTAGAGGCTTTGTTTTCCTTAGTTCTTTACTTGTTGTTAGTATCATCCTATCCTGGTTAAAGGTCATCATGTGTCATCAATTTTCTCTCTTCAATAACATTTCCTCTCCCTTATTCTTTAGACTTGTGTTGAACATTTCCATCATCTCTTCATGGTCATGAATATGGAGAAACTTTCCAACTTCAATTATGCTTTCACCTGATGTTCCAATGACCTCATCTCCCCTTCTGGAAACTGTTATCATATCACAAGTATCTTATAGCATCGTCTAGTTTAAACTGTTTCCAAATTCCATGGTTAAGGTTCCATTATACACATTAATGAATGTTTTTGTTTTCATAAGGAATGGTCTTCCTAAAATCAATGTATTCTTGTTCCTTGAGAGCTCATCCTGCATCTCTTTGCATAAAAATCTACTAGGAATATGAGCTTCCTTTCACGTACCAACACATCTTCAATTATTTTGAATGGTTGCAAATCTTTCATAATACTCACTCAGATTTTCACCATAATTATGAGTAATATCGCATATTTCCTTTCTTACTCCTGTAGTTCTACTAGTTGGGAAAAAAATTCACAAGAAGCATTTTCTTAGATCTTCCCGGTCTGTTATAAGTGTGGTATGCTTGAATAACCATTGCTTATCCATACCACCTAGAGAGAAAGAAAAAACTCCCAATTTCACTACATTTTCTGGCGCTTCAGTTGGCTTCATAAGCAAGCATACTAATGTAAATTGCGGTAGATGATCATAAGGATTTTCATTTGTTCTGCTCCAAAATTGTGGTAATTGACTGAAAAGACAATTTTTAATTCAAACCCGCACTCATCAATAATTGAATCAGAACTAAAATTTTCAGTCATTCCTTTTTCAATGTAAATAATCATACTTCCGGTAAGAAATTCATCTTTCATTTTATTTCGCAATCTTGTTTTGATAATCTTCATTGTAGAAAATGATACATGAAGAGTTAAAATAAGATGAATTAGACGATCAATCAAGTAAAATGTCTTTCATTTTTTTTCTTGTCAAAGATATACATAATTCAATAATGGTTGATAAATTCTTCAAATCTGGATGGTTAGGAGAATCAACAATGAAATGTTGGAGTGAAATTTTAAACTAATAATCTCTTTATCAATATACCTTTTTTTTTTAAGTTTAAGAAAAAAAAATATCATAATCTAATAGAAAATTGAGACATGATTACTAAAAAAAGTATGATAATCAAGCCACAATTAAAAATCAATTATGAAAAAAAACATAGTACATTATTTTTTCTCCTATATTCATAGAAAATGTGTTAGGATTCTAAGTATTGCAAAAGTAAATGTCAGAGAAATATTAGGTAGAGAGTGCGAGATGCATTCTGTCTTTTTTGGTAACAAACCCATGTATATGATCGTTGTGATCTTTATCCTCAAGTCATGGGATTCATCATCATATCATGGTGGGCATCTATGATATTTTGTGTTTTCTAAATGGGCCATGGGCTTTATCCATTTTTCAGCATCTATAAATAGACCCTTTTACTTCCTCCAAGAAAACACACATCTTAATTCTCTCATTCTTTTCTTTCTCTCTTTACCTTTTCTTTCTTATATTTTCTTCTATAATATCCTGGGAATAGTTACTCCTTTTAAAGGCTATCTTACTAGTTTCTGAGATCCTCAAGCAATTCTGAGAAGTTCCTGTTATATCCCAGGGGGCTTGCACAACACATTGTGGATAAGTCCTTAAGGGTAGTGAATCTACATGCCTTAGGAAGTCCATCTAGTTCGTGTTTTCGTCAACATTTACAACAATACTTTATACTTATCTAGTTGAAAATTATCCAGCAAGCTTTCTAGAGGCTACTAGTGTTCCTTATGCAAAACAATGGGATAAGGCCATTAAGAATGAAGTTGAATCAATTCAGAAAAATAATACTTGAACCTTAGTAGACTTGCCTAAAGGTGCAAAACCCATTGGTTGTAAGTGGATCTTTAAGAAAAAGCATCACCTTGATGGATCCATAGAAAAGTATAAGGCAAGGTTACCAGCTGAAGGCTTTATCCAAAAACCTACCATAGATTACTTTGATACCTTTTCCCTATGACTAGGATTTCCTCTATTCGAGTTTTGTTGGCTCTAGCAGCTATCCATACTTCGGATGTTAAAACTGTGTTTTTGAATGGTGATTTAGAGGAGGAAATTTATATGATTCAACTTGAGAGGTGTGTTATACCTGGTCAAGAGAATAAAGTGTGCAAACTTTTAAAATCCTTATATTGGTTGAAACAAGCACCAAAATAGTGGCATGAAAAACTTGATAATTTGTTGTTTTATGATGGTTTTTGACCTAATCATGCTGATAAATGTGTGTACTCTAAATATGAAAATGGTGAATGTGTCATTATATGTTTGTATGTGAATGACATGTTAATATTTAGTACATGCATTAATATAGTTTCTAGAACTAAATTGTTTCTAAGCTTTAATTTTGAAATGAAAGACATGGGGGAAGTCAATGTGATCTTAGGTGTTAGAATCATAAGGAATGGAGATAGTATATTACTATCCCAAGAATAATACATTGAGAAACTTCTAAGTAAGTTTGAATATTATGACTTCAAACTACTGAGTACCCCTTATGATGCTAACTCTAAATTAATGAAAAATAGTGGAGAATATGTTTCTCAACCTCAGTATGCCCAAATAATTGGGAGCTTACTACACTTAATGAGCTTTTTAAGACCTGATATTTCTTATGTAGTAGGTAGATAGAGTGGGTACACTCAATGTCCTAATCGAGAACATTGGGATGCACTTGCAAGACTTATGAGATACTTACAAGGTTTAATGACATGGATTATGCCATTGAATATAGTGGATTTCTCATTGTACTGGAAGGGTACAATGATGCTAACTGGACCTCTAATTTAGATGACACAAAATTCACTAGTGGTTCGTTATTCACACTTAGGGGTGGTGTGATTACATGGAGATCAACCAGGCAAACAATTATTGCAACATCAACAATGGAATCTGATTTTGTTGCTCTTGAACTAGCTGGTAAAGGTTGAGTGGTTGAAAAACTTCTTAGGAAACATTCCTTTATGAAAGAAATCAACCTCATTTGTGTCAATACATTGTGATTGCCAATTGACAATAGTTATAGATAAAAACAAGAATTATAATGGAAAGAATAAACATATACAATTGAGACATAATTTGGTGAAGTAGCTGCTAAAGAGTGGAACTATTTCCATTGATTATGTGATATCAGAACAAAATCTAGCAGATCCTTTGACAAAACCCCTATGATGTGAACCCCATTTGCAAAAGGGTTGACTTAGAGTCTTTAGGGTTAAAACCTGCAGAAAATTTGGAAATTAGTGAAAAGGTGGATTAGAAAGATGTTGAGATTCCAATATGGATAGTATATTGGAAATGTCGATATCTTGAGCTCTAGAAATACAATTGATGTGATTCTAAAACGAGGTGAAAGTTCACGTTCTGAACTTTAATTTAGGCTTAAGAAACACTAATTTTATATGTGTAGAACGAGAGTTATGACCACGTGATAAATTTGGACAGAGTTCTTAATTTTTGTTGAAAGAAGAAAATGTCAATATGAAAGGTGGAAGGAAAGAATCACTCTTTTTAAGGGGGACAACACACAAAGGAGGGGAAAGTCCTTTGATACAACCAAAGGTTCTTGAATCACTCAAGAACTTAGGAGAATCACTCTCACTAAGATAGAAGAGATACACTTTAATTTTCTGAATAAAACTCAACTTGTTTCATTGATGAAAATGGTTCAGCTTATATAAAAGCTTTAACCATCAGAATTACAAAAGACCCATAAATTACAATTAAATCCCACTTAGGCTATTAATGATCCCCTACTTAGTGGCTGATTGTAACTACAATTTTGGCAACCCAAAAGTCACCCCAAAATCATTCAACTATGCATCCTCTTGGTCTCCCAAAGGCTGATGACTAAGTTGCAATTGAACCATTATTATAACTTGAAATAAAACTAAACTAGAACCCATTAATTGATTAAACCAAAACATAATTTGGTAAGCCAATTTTACAAAGAATTGGACCATTATTTAAACAAACTAATAAATTAAAAAAAACTGTCGCAAAGTGGTGCATTAGTCCTTCTCCATTTAGGTCATGATGTCATTCATATCACCCTAGGAAGAAATATGGTTTTAGAAACATTGAGGGAAATGGGACTTAAGTCACTTGCAAACAAACAAGTGATGGTAACACAACCTTTGTGATTGGAGATCCCATGAATAAGGTTCATTTGGGTAAAAACAAGTCACTTGTAAGTTCTAATAGCACTAAATTGATTTTAAATTAATGTTGTCCATTCCTATGGTGTATATGAAAATGCTAGAGACTACATTATTGAAAGGTTAAACTTTGTAAGAATTATTCTCTATGGTATAAGAATTTTAGTTTAAACAAATTTTTTAATGATTTTCATATTTCTTACGGGTGGTATATGATCAATCAGTAATAAAATTATAAATAGAAGTGCTAGTATTATAAATTTGTATGTATAGTTGAAGTTGAAATGAGTTCAAATTAACTTACTTTTATTTCCGTATATTATTGTAATCATACATGAGAGATGAATAATCAAGCGTACATTGACAGCATAATCAATATTGCGTACATATTGATAGCATTTTTGTAAACTTTAAAAAAATATATTCAATTTTTCTTTTATGAAAACTTCCACAACATTTAAGATTAACATCATGACATCATCATATTTGAAAGTAGTAATCTACAATATTGCATTTGTAAAGACAATTTATTAAAAAAATGAATGATTATAAATAATAATAATAATAATTATTATTATAATAAATTAAAGATAAAGTAATAAATGTTAAAATCATAATATATATATATATATATATATATATATATATATATATATATATATAGGGGTAATGAGTTGAACTATATAAAATTAGGGGAAGAAATACAAACACTGATAAATATTTTTATTTGGTTTTTTTTATTAGTGAAAGGTGACTAACATTTAGCATTTAGGTGTGCCAAAAGCTATAGTAGTGTGGTCCTCAATACAAAAGATCGAGCCACGACACTAACCAACCTCATCGCTCAGGGTCTCGGTGCATTTTTTCTATTTAAAAGTAATTATTAACATGTTATTTTTAATAATAATAATAATAATAATAAAAATAATAATAATAATAATAATAATAATAAGAGTTAAATATATTTTTGTCATTTATATTTAATAAAAATTAGAATTATTTTTTCTTTGAAATTTTGGTTTAATTTAGTTTTTCATTCTTAAAAATACATGAATTTAATTATTTTAATCAAATTTTGTTAAGTTTATTTGAAATTTCAAATATATTTCAAGATAAAATTTGAGTTGTTTATCTCGTTTGATACATTTTCGCTTCAGTATTAATTTAGAAACGTGTTTGAAACATGTTTGAAATATTAAATAAACTTAACAAAATTTAATTATAAAGACTAAATTCAATAATTTCTAAAATTTTAAGACTAAATTAAATCAAAATTTTACTGAAAGTTGATGGATAAAAATATATTATACTGAATTATTTGTAATTAAAAATAATAATTAATACTTAACGTAATTTATTCTATATTAAATTATTGATTCTATCTTAAAGTAAGAGAACATGGTTTACAACATGATAGGTGAAACAAAGATTATTTTTCTTTTTAAGAAAATGTTAAATGATCATAAAGTGTGTTTTACTATATTTACTGTGGTCTAATTAGGGATGGCAACGGGGCGGGGCGGGGACGGGTTTCGCTATCCCATATCCATCCCCGCATAAAAAATTCATCCCCATCCCCATACCCAAACCCAACGGGTATCAAACTTTTTTCCCATCTCCATCCCCACCGGGTAACGGATATAATCTCGTACCCATACCCG